>Ga0080004_1121678_pt1 | contig 128378 bp, 137 predicted proteins | sample WasSprMetagenome_FD_69207 | JGI IMG/M metagenome (GOLD analysis project Ga0080004, IMG submission 69207) | Sulfidic aquatic microbial communities from Washburn Spring, Yellowstone National Park, USA - WS (SPADES assembly) (version 2) | ecosystem: Environmental > Aquatic > Thermal springs > Hot...
ATATACAACCCAGATGGCCTTGATCCCGACAAGGTCTTGGAGCACCTACGGAGGACGGGAGCAATTCCTGACTTTCCAGGCTCCACTACCTTGGATAAGGATCCAGTTAAGGCGAATGAAAAGCTGTTAGAGCTAGATGTAGATATCCTCATACCCGCTGCTGTGGAGAACGTGATAACTGATAAGAATGCCGATAACATAAAGGCTAAGCTAATAGTCGAGGCAGCGAATGGACCGACCACACCTGAGGCCGATAATATACTCTACGAGAGGGGCGTGGTGGTTGTTCCCGATATACTCGCTAACGCTGGAGGGGTCACTGTAAGCTACTTCGAGTGGGTGCAGAATAGGACGAGGGAGTATTGGGACATAGATACCGTGAGGATGAAGCTCAGGGCCAATATGACGAAGGCATTCAGAGATGTTTATGAGATGCATAAGGAACTCAAGGTAGATATGAGGACAGCAGCTCTCTGCTTAGCGGTTAAGAGGGTAGCTAAGGCTATCGAGTTGAGGGGGATCTGGCCCTAAAAATAATTTTTTATTTTTCTTCCCTTAAATCCTCGATTATTTTGAGTCTAAGCTCCTCGATCCTCTCCCTGCGCACGGGAAGCTCCGACCTCTCGGGTAGCATGCCCTGAGGTCTGAACATCGCGATAAGCACTATTATAAGTCCTATGAGAATGTACTCTAACCAGTTCGGATTTATTGGTATAATTGTCTCTAGAGCTGTCTTATAGGCGAATATGAGGCTCCTCAGAGTTGAGAATATGAACGTGCCGATTAGTATTCCCATGTTATTTCCAGCGCCACCCAGCATCATGAAGGCCCAGGGCCAGAAGGACCAGGTTACTCTGTTGTATGTATAGGCCTTGAGGCTCATCGTATAGAGAGTCCAAAGAGCACCCCCTATTGCAGCGATTGAGCCGCCTATGATCAAGGCTTGCGTTCTAAGCTTAACTATATCCTTTCCATAGACTTTAGCAGCTAGTTCCATATCCCTCATAGCCTTCAAAGATCTCCCGAATGGGGATCTTATGAGTAGCTGAAGATAGAGGTATATTATGATAGCTATCAGTAGTATAACAGCTGTGCTGAAGAGGAACCTCGCCTGACCCGTTCCAACGAATCTGAAGACATCCGGGACCATTATACCCTCAGTTCCTCCCGATATTGGATCGTAATACTTAGCGATCGTCTGAACCGCCTCACCGAACGTGAGTAGGGTTATCCCCAAGTAGGCCTCTCGAAGCCTTATCGCTGGATAAGATGCCAAATAACCTATCACTCCACCCATAAGTGCTGCTATCATGAGCGAGAGGATCAGCATGAGTATGGAATCGACCGGATTCGAGCTCAGCCTCTGATTGAGTTCCTCAACTATCCTTATGTTAGTAGATCCAGTGACATACTCATCACCCGAGGGGAGGCCGTAGTAAGCAGCGATTAGCCTGCCCGCTATGGAACCGGCCCCTATTGCACCGACTAGGACAGCCAAAACCCTCCCGAATTGGGGTATTCCAGCTATACCCGCTTCCAAGTTGAGGCTTAGGGTGACTATGAGGAAAATTCCGAAGTTAACGAGTATGTTCAGGAGGAGGGGATTCGTGAGTAAATCTATTAAACTCTCCAAGCCGATCACCTCCTCAGGATCTTCCTCCAGTTGAGGGCACCTATACCATTGGGGTACACTAGTAGGAATATCGTCATCACCAAGAGAGGGATGAGGGGCTGATATACGATGAGGTTCCTCGAGACGAAAGTGGCTAGGAGAGTTATTATGATGTACTCGCTTAATCCGATGAGGTAACCCCCAGCGAAGCTACCGAAAAGGGAGTAAAGACCCCCAACTATGGATCCCGCGAACTCAGGAACTATCAACAAGTTACCTATAGCCGGTGTCCCCGTCACCACCATTGAGAGGATCGCTCCAGCTAGTCCAGCGAGAGCCCCACCGATGAACCAGGATGCCAAATAGACGCGCTCCGGATTTATGCCGATTATCTCTGCTAGCGAAGGGCTCTCTATTGTAACTCTGATCGCTATTCCAAATCTAGTTCGATTCAGCAGATAGTGGAGGGATAGTAGGGTGAGTATCATGAGAGCCATGGAGATTAGGGAGATGGCCCTAACCGTGAAACCCCCCACTTGGGCTATCGTGATGTCATCCGTCGTCAGAACCACGAGTCTCGCATTTATTTTGTATTCTTGAGTAAGATGATCAGCGAAAACATTCAGAAAGGCGAAATATATGAGATCTATTCCGAGTGTCGACATCATCAATGTTATCATATCCGCCCTCCTTCTCAGCAACCATCTGTTTACAGCGAGGTAGATCATAACACTGAGTGATCCCGATACTATAGCTGATATTGGAAAGAATATGTAAGGATTACCGATTTCTCTGAAGAAAAGCTTACTGAATGAGAAGACTATGTAGAAACCCCACGCAGTTAGAGAGGCATGAGCGAAGCTAAATGTACCAGTTGTCATATAGATCAGGGTTATCCCGGCTGCAGCTAAGGCTATAGCACTCGAATAGCTGATAGCCGTCAGCACTATATCTAACATCGCGACGACCCCCAGCTTAAGAGGATTTTGGGAGGAGGGGCACGTTGAGGATTTAAGCTTTGAGCTCATTCTAAACTGATCTGCTGCGCCGGATTTCTATTAATATAAAATGGCAAGGTCTGTGTATTTTTCTGCCAATATCATCCGAATTCTATTTAAAAATTCCTATAAAATCGATGAATGAGGAGAAATATGCGGTGGAGTTTAACCCACACACAACAGTTAAAAGCCAGCTTCAATCCCTGCAATCAGCTCACACGGGGGAGTGACATGAACAGAGCATCTTACTTTTTGATATTGGTAGCTCTGCTCATTGGAGCTGTCATAGGCTATGCGGTAGGAGCGAGTAGCGGGGCTACATCAACCGTCACTCGTACAGTGACATCAGCACCCGAGTCCGCGGGACTGAGCGGGGATGTTTACATAGGGGCCCTCCTCCCACTCACAGGACCCCTGGGCTCATTCGCTGAGAATGATATGATCGCTTTGAGACTCGCTGAGAAGGATGTAAATGATTGGCTAACACAGATCGGCAGTAAATGGAGAATAAAGATCCTGATCGAGGATACTGCAGTAGATCCGAAGCAAGCGTTGGATAAGCTGCAGGCATTGCACTCGAAGGGAGTGAAGATATTCATAGGACCTATGGCGAGCTCCGAGGTGAAGGAAGTCAAGGGGTATGCGGACGCTAATAAGCTGCTCGTGATATCCCAGAGCTCAACCTCTCCAGCGCTTGCGATCCCTAACGATATGATCTACAGGTTCTGCCCTCCCGACGAGTTCCAGGGAATGGCATCCGCTAAGGCTACCTATGAGCTAGGAATAAGGAACGTTGTAATCGTCTGGAGGGGGGATACCTGGGGCGATGGGCTCGTTGAATCATATGAGAAGGCGTTCCTTAAGCTGATCGAACAGAGTGGAGAAAAAGGTGAGGTTTGGGGCAAAAGCAACGGAAAAGGCATCAGATATGATCCTGATTCAAAGGAATTCAGTGCAATAGCCTCCCAATTAGCGAATGCCGTGCAGGAACTTGTGAATAAGTATGGGGTCGATAAAGTCGGGGTTTATTACGCCGGTTACGGTGAGTACATCCAGTTCGCAGCCGCAGCATCGCAGTACGATATATTGAGGAGAGTTAAGTGGATCGGCTCGGATGGAACGGCCCTCTTAGGGGACATTCAGACTAATGAGAATGCGGCCAAATTCGCCTATGAGACTAGATTCATAAGCCTGATGTTCGGTACTCCCTCCCCGCTTCAGGAGAAGATCTCATCCGAGGTGAAGAGACAGCTTGGAAGGCTCCCTGAGAGCTATGCTTACGTATCATATGATGCGGTCTGGATAGTCGCTGTAGCCCTCGAATTCGTCGATAGCTACGACCCTGTGGCTGTGGCTAAGGTCATACCCTTCATAGTCCAGAAGTGGTACGGAGCGACCGGTGTATTCCAGTTGAATGAGAACGGGGATAGAGCTTTCTCAGACTACATGTTCTGGATGGTCGTCCCATCGGATAAGGGTTATGAGTGGGAGTTAGCTGGTAGCTACTCGTATGAAAAGAACAGCGTAACTTGGACAGAAGCCTTCGTTAAGCTCCTAGGTAAAAGCTAAACTTTTTTCTATTTTTTAGATAATTATTTAAGATCTGCTATTTTCTGGTCCTAATAGAAAATTGAATTTCAGCCTCGAGGCGATTTTAATGAAATGCTCATGCGAACTAGGTGACACTACAATATTAATTCTCGAGCCCGAGCAGTATGTGGGTGCCCTCAAGATGAATGCAAGGAGGTCCACCATTCTACAAACGGAAAATTTAACGAAGAGATTCGGTGGTCTGACAGCACTTAATAGAGTCTCTATAAAGGTGGAGAGGGGTTCTTTGACGATGATTATGGGTCCGAATGGGTCTGGGAAGACCACTCTGATAAACGTCTGTTCCGGGATTCTAAAGCCGGATGAGGGTAGAGTGCTCTTCGATGGCGAGGACATAACTGGCGCTCCTCCGCATGAGATCTACAAGTTAGGATTCATCAGAACGTTCCAGATCCCGATGCCATTTCTAAAACTTAATGTCCTTGAAAATGTGCTCGTAGCGATGAAGAACTCTGGTGAGAGCCCATTAAAGGCTCCGCTGAGACCTCTCTGGATGAAGGAAGAGGAGGAAAACGTTAAGAGGGCGATGGAAATCCTCGGGAGAGTCGGGCTAAGCGACTCATGGGATAAAGAATCTTTTAAGCTCGGAGGGGGCCAGTTAAAAATGTTGGAAGTTGCTAGGGCCTTAGCAGCGGGAGCTAAGCTGATCGCACTGGATGAACCTATAGGAGGAGTTGATCCTGCGTATGCGAACGAGATCCTCGGATATCTGAGTGATTTAAGGAAAAATTTGGGAATTACACTCCTCCTAATAGAGCATAGAATAGATCTCGCCCTACCATTCGCCGATTATGTTTATGTAATGGATAGGGGTGTCGTGATCTCTCAGGGGACTCCTGAGGAGGTCTCCAACGATCCCAAAGTATTAGAGGTATATCTGGGGTGATAATTTGAGTAAAAAGATCATTGAAGTCAAAAATCTTTATGCTGGATATGGGAAATTCAAAGTTTTGTTCAATGTAAACTTCAGCGCTAACTCAGGGGAAATAACGGTGATAGTGGGGCCCAACGGCGCGGGTAAGACCACGCTGCTCAATAGTATAATGGGTATAGCAACGATTTACTCAGGAAGCATCAAATTTGAGGATATGGACGTCACTAAATTGCCTGTCTATAGGAAATCAAGGATGGGTTTGGCCTATTTACCACAGTATGGGAATATAGCAGCAGGTTTAACTGTAGAAGAGAATCTGAGGATCTCAGGCTATCTCTTGAATCAGGATGAGATGGATGGAAGGATCTCTGATATCTTGGAGATGTTCCCAAAGCTGAAGGAGTTCTTGAAGAGGAAGGCCGGTACCTTGAGCGGGGGAGAGAGGAGAATGCTTGCCATAGGGATGGCCCTCATGAGGAAGCCCAAGGTCCTGTTGCTAGATGAGATAACTACTGATTTAGCGCCCTTAGTAGTTAATCAAGTATTGAGCAAGCTCGCTGAATTGAGGGATTCATTTGGACAAACTATAGTGATCGTAGAGCAGAACGCGAAGAAGGCCCTCGAGTTAGGGGATAAGGGGTACCTCCTCGTGAGCGGGGAGGTGAGGTATGAGGGAGATCCCAGGGAGCTATTGAGCCATCCCCAATTTTCAAGGCTCTATCTGGGAATATTGAGATGAATTCCCGTGTTTATTTGAACATCATCCTTTTTATTTTAATATCCCCCTGAGCAGTAGGTGATAGTGTGTCGATAGAGGAGGCCAAGCGTTTCATCCAATCGGCTTATCCTATAACATATCCCGTGATTTTTGAGAGAGCTAAAGGAATTGAAATGTGGGATGTTGAAGGAAGGAGATATCTAGACTTCCTCGCTGGTATAGGGGTGATGAATTACGGTCACTCTCACCCAAAAATAGTTAAGGCTGTTCAGGAGCAGATAGAGAAGCTTTCGCATGTCTCGATGCTTTACTATAATGTCCCAGCGATACTATTAGCCAAGAAATTAGCTGAAATCGCGCCGGGGGATTTGAGGAAAACATATTACGCTAATAGCGGGACCGAGGCTGTAGAAAGCGCAATCAAGCTAGCGAAGAAATACTCCGTGAAGGTAAAGGGAGGTACAGGCTCTTACATAATCGCATTCGATTGCGCTTTCCACGGGAGAGGAGGCCTCACACTCACGCTCACTGCATCGCATAAGTACAAGAAGCTGATGGGCCACTTCGCCAACTATCCCGGAGTCGTCCACCTCCCCACTCCCTATTGCTACAGGTTCCCCGGGGATGTTGAGACTTGCAAGCAGTACACACTTGAGAAAGTCGATGAATACATAAAGTACCGCCTTGGGCCTGAGAACACGGCAGCCGTCATAATAGAGCCGGTGATAGGGGAAGGAGGAATAATAGTGCCTCCGGATGGATGGTTGAAGGAGTTAGAGAAGATATGCAGGGAAAATGATGTGCTACTAATTGTCGATGAAGTCCAGAGCGGATTTGGAAGAACTGGAAAGATATTTGGACATGAATGGGAGAACGTGAGAGCTGATATAATGACAATGGCCAAGGCCTTAGGCGCGGGCCTTCCTCTAGCTGGTATAATGGCAACGGAGGAGGTTGATAAAGCTTGGGAGCCTGGAGATCACAATGTGACATTCTCAGGCAATCCTGTCGCTTGTGCAGCCGCTTTAGCTGGTATAGAGGTATTATTAGAGGAGAAGCTGCATGAGAACGCACTTAAAGTCGGTAATTTCATAATGGGTAAGCTGAGAGATGCCTCTCTGAAGCCCGTGGGTGAAGTGAGGGGAAGGGGCCTCTTCATAGGTGTCGAGATCGTGAAGGAGGGGAAGAAACCGGATCCGGAGGCGACTAAGAGGATAGGGAATGAGATGTTCAAGAGAGGATACATAATGGGGACTGGCGGTATCTTCGGGAATGTGGTGAGGATAGAGCCCCCTCTCATCGTGACTATGGAGCAGGCGGACAAGATGACAGATGATTTGATAGATGTGATCAAGGGGCTTCAGTAGAATTTGGGGGTCGATTACCCCTGGGTGAATCATCCGTCCCCATCAGTCTGGGATGGCTATCTCATCCCCCTTGAGATGGAAGTCGAAGCCTAATTAATCTTTTTCATGGGATCACTCGACCTTCACTCTGCGATGACCGGAGGTGAAGTGATGAACGGGTGGGATTATATACTTCTTACCGTGATATCAGAGAGGGAGGTGCCCAAAGTTAAATGACATATAAGTCCAAGAGGGATCATTATGCTGATTACGTCATAAAGGCTGTGAGGGAGGATTCCCCCTGGATGCTGGATCTGAGAGGGGGGTTCTCGCTCTTACTGCTGAGGGATCTGAATGTAGATGGCAGGAAGGTGAAATGCGGGTTTTCAATGGAGTACAGGACATCTCCGAATAGCAATAGATCCGGTAGATTGAATCCCATGATTTTGATAGAGGATGGAGGTGAATGGAGGGTCTTAGACTCCTTATGGACTCTCGGGAGGATAGCCGGAGGGACTGCCGCTTCAGCCTTCTCTCAGAACCCCTCCCTCCTATTGGATCCCCTATCGTCTATTGCGATAATTAGGAGAGTTTTAGCTAGGATTAGGGATATTGAGGTATCCAATTTCAAGGATCTGTCTGAGATCCTGAACTACCTCCCGGAATCCTCGGTTATCGGTGAGAAATCGGAGGAAGAGATCAAACTGGCTCTCGAATCTATCTCAGAATACCTGAAGGATAGGAATGTGAGCGCATTCGGAAGAATAAGCATCCTCCTGGGAAGCTGGCCAGTTGAAGAATTCAGAAAGAGATTCTCCCTCAGTCTGGAGGCAATAAGGATGATGGAGGAAGAAGCTCAGCCCCTCTACGATGAGATATATCAACTCGTCAGGGTAGATGAATTCGTATGCTTCAGGCAGGATGAATTCTCCCTCTCGGGAGAGGATGCTGAGATCTCACAATCCGTCTCCTTGGGTTGGATCTTTTACTCCTTCGAGAGGAGCTCCTCTGGGGAGGGCATAAGTAGGGAATACTATAATGAGCTCGGAAGGGCTCCTCTAGAGCATGAATTGGGTTTGGAGGATGCTGCCGGTTGGAAGGAGATGATGGTGGAGTACGTGAAGAAGATATTGGATGATTGGCTCTCTAGGAAGAAGAACTTATCTGAGGAACCCGAAATCGATGTTAAGAGCGAGACACTACAGAGGATGCTTAGAACGATATTAGGTGAGGAATATAGCCTCAGTGGGAGTTTAGAGGGCTTCTTCTGATCACCCTCAGGATGATGCATTTAGTGGAGGCTATGCGGGCTACTCGAGATAGAGCTTAATATAATCCCCCTCCCCTCATACGGGGGGGATCAGTTCAATAGATAATTGAAGGTTTATTCTTGAGCCCCTCTCAGTTAATTGGGCTCAATGGAGGTTCATCCTAGGGAATGCTTTCTATTTTATCTTGTTTGACCCCCATAAATCTCAGAAAATCTCATTATATTGAATTCGCTATTTTTATTGGTGTAGAGTTCGAAAGAGTCAAGTTGGCCCCCGATCTGACAGCAAAATTAAGATCTCTGAGAGCTTATCCTCAAACTTAGGGCAATTAGGCGGCTCCTCGTAATCTTTTTAAATAAATTGTGAGTCGTTTTATGTATAGGGAGGCGGAGGTGAGGTAAAAAATGGAGAGGGCCTTCGAGTACCATGTGATCGGCGAGCTTTTCGGCGTCAGCAGGAATCTACTCGAGGATATCAGTTTCGTTGAGAGCGCATTGATAGAATCCGTCATGAATTCCGGGCTCACGCTTTTCGATATAATAACGATGCGGAAACCCAATGGAGGGGTCCTGAGCATCGCGATAATAGGGGAATCTCATGCTGCCGTTCATACCTGGCCGGAGTCCGGAAGCATAACAGTCTCCATCTCCTCCTGCAAGGACGCTGTTAGCACTTGGAGGGTCTTCTGGGAGCTTAAAAGGATATTCGGGGCTAGAGATCATAAGGCAATTGAGTTAAGGAGCGGGATCCTCCTTCTGGAGAGAGCAAGGGAGGATCTGCTGGAGGCCATTATTTAACGATTACTTCCTCTTGACTTCAAATTTTATCCTTCCGAACCCCATGTTCCTCATGTATCCTACTCCTATCAGCTCCCCGAACATGAGATAAGTAGCCAGCCAAGTGGCCATCTCCTCATGCGACGATCTATGCCATTCCGGATGGTCTATCACCTTATAATTCACCCATCCCATGAAACCGACGAATGTCTTCTCCCCACTCATCTCCACCGGTTTAGTTGTGCATAATTCATATCCAGTCTCTACAACGCTGAGATCGGCCCAGGTAGCGACTAATCTAGTTTCCGGGCCTTTCTTGGGTGAGAGGGCATTCCAGGCAGAAGCGAGAGAGGAGACTATAAGCCTGGGATTTGGATAGAGGTAGCAGTACTGAGAAGTCGTCCTCTTGAAGCACGTGGGTGTGAGGAAGCGGAGCCTGAAATTCCTGCACGGACTCTCCTGAATGAAGTCAAGTATATTTATCTCCTGCTGCGAGTATGATGTCACTTTAAATGGAATATCTTTTATTGTTATAGTCGGTTTCTTGAATACCCATGATTTTATTGCATCGCTTATCACATTATCATTAAATATTATTATCGATCCCCTGTACTCCGAGCCCATGTAAACAGGCTCCTCTAAGGAGCCGCAAGGCATCTGTTTCCTCTCCTTTCTGAGGGCCTCAACGAATATCTTTTTGGAGGATAATTCCAGGGCTTTTGCGAGCAGAGGATCCTGAGAGGATATCGATCTCAGCACAGCGGCCCTGAAGAAAGGCCCCGTGAAAGGTATCACTCCGTCCCCCTGACTGGTCGCTTCAACCTCTATTATCGAGATCATGATTTATTCCCTCACTTGACTTATCTATTCCATATTAAAAGGGAACCCGCTATCGGGTTTAAGGTGGGTCTAATGGGATCTGGGTGCCTAGGCAAGCCCATCGTCCTGATAGTGGGACTGCCCGGGAGCGGGAAAGATGAGGCCTCTAAAGCGCTCGAGGAAGCTCTGGGATATAAGATCATAAGGATGAGCGATTTATTAATCGAGGAGGTTGAGAGGAGAGGGTTGAGGAAAACCAGGGAGAGCTTAAGATCTGTTGGTATTGAGCTAAGGAGGGAGAGGGGGGCTAGCGTTATCGCCAAGCTAGCTATAGAGACCATCAAGAGATCCCCTCCCCCCCGATGCTATGTCGTAAATGGTATAAGAAATATCGAGGAAATTGATGAATTCAAAAAAGAGTTTGGGGAAGACGTGATAACAATAGCAATATTATCCTCTAAATGGTTGAGGTTCATCAGAACGTCCCTCAGGAAGAGGGAGGGTTTCGATAGGGGGAGCTATGAGGAATTCCTGAGGGAGGATAGGGAGGAGATAGAGACCTTCCATCTCGGGGATGCCCTCGCTTATGCAGATCACTTCCTCCTCAACGATGGATGCCTTGAGGAGTTCAAATGGAAGCTCCTTTCCCTAGTCACCGGCTGACCGATCTCCATCTCAACTTGAGGCTATCAGCGAGTTCGAACGCCTCCCTCATCTCATCAGAGCTGACCCTCCTATTCATCCGGGGTACTTGATGCGCTCTATACTCCGGCCTATACTGGTCCATTATGTTCACGAGGGCCCTCGGTATGTTCCTCGCCACCCATGTCAGTATCGGCTTAGTGCAGCATTCTACATGATTTGGCAGGACCAGATGCCTGACTATAATTTCACCGGGCGGGAATTCGTAGGCCATGGATAAGTTCCTCCTGACGACTTCGGAGTATCTCGGAATCCCGCTCAAGGTCCTGGCGCATTCATCCTCCCAATACTTGAAGTCAGGCAACCAGAGATCTACGATACCTAGTAGGAGCTTCATGCCCTCCTCACTCATGTACATATTCGAGTTCCATATCACTGGAAAATCCTCAGATGCGTATCTGAGGGAGAGCATTATCGTATGAATATTGGGAGTCGGCTCCCCGCCGACCAAGTTTATGTTCCTGACGCCCCTCCTCCTGAGATCATCCATCAGAGCAGCCAGTTTCTCAGGGGATACTACCCTACCGGATTCGGGAAATTGGGATATATCCCAGTTCTGGCAGTATATACATTTGAAGTTGCAGCCGGAGAAGAATATCGTACCTGATGGGCTCACTGGAGGCTCTTCTCCCATGTGGATGAAGGCGCTCGAGACCCTCGTTTCTTTTACCCTGCAAGCTCCGGATTCTCCCTCGATCCTGTTGACGCCGCATCTCCACTCGCAGAACCTACATTTCCCTGCGAGCTCTAGGGACAGATATGCTTTAACATCCAGGAGGGATATCCCCTCCTCTCCCCTCTTGGGGGTCTCATCCTTCTCCAAAATCTCCCTGAGGATCCTCAATCCTTCTTCATGGGCTTTCCAGAAATCGTCCGTGGGCTCAAGCCTTATTATCTTCGAGAGCTTGAAGAGGGGCAGTTTCCTGCCCTCAACTACATCTATGTAACGGGGTATGGAATCCCTTATCTCCCTTTCCTCAAATGCTGTGAGACAATCCGGCCTCAGGAACCACATTCTCTCCACCGAGGGAGGCGGAGGTGGGGTCACCCGGCGCAAAGTACGGAGGGGGTGGCGTCCTTTGGGACGCCGGTGATCGGGGCCAATCTAGGGCCCCTTCCCCCGCACTATGTCGCGATAGCCCACGAAGGGGCTAAGCCCGTAGCGGGCCGGGTGACCCGTGATTTATGGGGTGATGTGGGATAAATACCTTTCGCCACGCGGATGAGCGCACCTTCACCATTTCATTAATATTTTCAACCTCATTCTATAGAAATGAAGGAATATCATGCATTATTTACCATAACATAATAAATGGTGAGTTTATTAATATTCTCCTATGATGAATCTTCTGACAAGGGAACCTTTATCTTTTAGGGAGTGTTGGAATTATCGTGCTAATCGATAGGATCAGGTTCGGGCCCGCTGGCTATCCGATAGATGCTCCGAAGGAGAGGGCCTTCTCCTACTTGAGGGAAATAGGTCTAGATGCCATGGAGTATCAGGCTGTGAGGGCGATACCGAAGAATGAAGATGTACTCTCTTGGGTGAGGAAGGAAGCCTCTGAAAACGATATAATGCTCTCCTTACATGCCCCATATGCGATAAACCTCTGCTCCGAGGAGAAGGGGGAGGCTAGTATCAAGAGGCTGATAGATTCCGGAATAGCCGCTAGCAAAATGGGTGCAGGCCATATTACATTCCACCCAGGTTACTATGGGAAGATGAGTGGCGAAGATGCCCTTAAGGCAGCTATAGAAGCGCTGAAGAGGGTAAGGGATGGACTGAATTCTCTCGGGATAAATTTGGAGCTAGGACCTGAGACGACGGGTAAGCCATCCCAACTGGGATCCTTGGATGAAGTTCTGAGGATGTCTGAGGAGGTGGATGGAGTGAGGCCCACTATAGATTTCGCGCACATCCACGCGAGGGAGGGAGGAAGCATAAGGGGCAGAGGGGATTATGAGAGGATCCTTAGGACCATTGAGGGGAGGCTGGGGGATCTGAACGGTCTCATAATACACTTCACCGAGGTCGAGCTCGCTAAATCGGGAATTGGAGAGAGGATGCACCACGATCTGGGTTCGGGCTATGGACCTCCATTCGAGCCCTTAGCTGAGATCATAGCGGAATATGGATTGAGATGGATCGTAATATCCGAGTCCCCGTTGCTAGAGAGGGACTCCGTTAAGATGAGGGCCCTCTACGTGAGCGCGCTCAGCAAGGTGAAAAATTTATAATGAGCTGCGTTAACTCATCACAGGTGCCCGGGTGGTGTAGCCCGGCCAGCATAGGGGCCTGTCGAGCCCCAGACCCGGGTTCAAATCCCGGCCCGGGCGCCATTATTTTGAGGGGTGATCCGAATAAAGTTCAAGAAATACTTTTTAACGCTTAAGGAGAGCAGGCAGCTCATAGATAGGGCTATCTCCGAGATACCTGGGATGGATGAGGTATTTCAGAGGAGGAAGATCTCCCTTCAGGTATTGGAGGTCCCCCTGAGGGATGATGTCGCGAAAGTCTATTACCTCCAAGATACCCCAATACTAATAGAATTTCCTGATGGCAGGCTCATACCCTTCCTAACCGCCGTAGAGAAACTGAAGTTACCGATACCCAGAGTCGTCGTAGATCTAGGTGCCGTTAAGCCCATCGCGAGCGGAGCCGACGTGATGGGTCCGGGGATCAAAGATGTCGAGGGAAAATTTAACCCCGGCGACATCGTCGCTGTCGTCGATGAGAAAATTAAGGCTGTAATAGCCCTCGGAATAGCTCAGAGATCTAGCGATGAGGCCAAGGAGAGGGGAAAAACTATTAAAAATATTCACCATGCAGGAGACGCGTTATGGAGGGCTGTGGCAACTGAAATGGGGTGAACCCTATTGAAAAATACTAAAGGGAACCTGGAAAGTCTCTTTAATCCTAAATCTATAGCTATGGTTGGAGTCTCAAAGACTCCTGGAAAGCTGGGTTATGAGGTAATGAATAACCTTTTGAAGTGCGGTTTCAGGGGGCCCATATATCCGATAAGCCACAGGTACTCCGAGGTTCAAGATATAAGAAGCTATAAGTCCGTTCTAGATGTAACGGATGAGATAGATCTCGCTGTAGTCTCAGCCCCTGAGAGCTACGTCCCTAAGATCCTGGAGGAATTGGGGGCGAAGGGTGTGAGAAGCGCAATAATACTATCCGGGAGGAGGATGAGCCCCCTGAGAGAGGCGATTTCGGAGGTATCGAGGAAGCACGGGATGAGAATCTTGGGCCCATCATCCCTAGGTGTTTACTACCCAAAAAACAGGATAAATGTATCCCCAGTACCATTGAACAGTGGAGGGAGAGGTATAGCTCTCATCTCGGAATCTAAGACACTGGGAATTTCCATGATAGATTTCGGTATCTCCGAAGGGCTTGAGTTCTCCGCTGTAGTGGGGACTGGGGGTAAAGCAGATATAGAGGAGGAAGATCTCCTCAGCTACCTCTCGGAGGATGATGATACTAAGTCCATAATGATCCACATGGAGACGTTAGGGGATCAGAAGAAGTTCATGGAGTCCGTCAGGGAAGCCCTTAAGAGGAAGCCAATAATCATAGTCACGGGATCCGCGGAAATTAGGAGGAAGCTTGAACCGCTTAGGAAGGAAATTCCAATCACTAATGACTTCATAGCTGCCTTCGATATAGCTGCAGCTTTCCTAGGGAAGGAAATCAGGGGAAAGAGGGCTCTAGTGGTAAGTAACAGCAGTGGAGCCGGGAACTTGCTCGTTGAATCTCTTGAAAACACCTCCCTGGAGATCCCCAATTTGAGCGATGCATCCATAGATGATATGAGGATATTCATGCCGGAGGGATCTTTCCATAGGAATCCCCTGGATCTAACTCCAGAAGCGAGCCCCGAGATATTCAGGGGAATCCTAGAGAGTAGTATGAACTCCAGCGAGATAGATCTCATAATTCTGATCTACTGCGGGACAAATCCCATATGTCTAGAGAAACTACAGACGATGCTCCTCGAGATGAGGGATCTCATGGATAAACCCGTGATCCCAGTTTTTCTCGGCGGAGATCTAAGCAGAGAGGTCGCGAGAAGGCTCAGAAGGGATGGAATACCGTCCTACGTTAATATCGCGAACGTAGGTAAGGCGCTGGATTTCGCAGCTAGGTACTTCGAGTCTCACTGAAATATTCACCAAAATTTTTTCTATTTTTGAGCAATTTTCAGAATTTTTACATACATTTTCCCTATTTCCGATTAATAATATATTTTAGATGTATTTATAGTTCATAATCTTTTGGATTCGTCGGGGAGGGAAGTTTTAATTTTTTTCTCTGCAATTTTCTTGGGAGAGCATGGGGGACCTATTAGCTCCACCTGGTACTTTGGAGACCCTACTGGGGAACGAGGCTATAGCTAGAGGGGCTCTAGAGGGCGGCCTCAATGTCGCGGCAGCTTATCCCGGAACCCCGAGTACGGAGATAGGCGAAGCTCTATCCCTCGCTGCTAAGAAGCTGGGTATATACTTCGAGTGGTCATCGAATGAGAAGGTTGCCGCTGAAGTAGCTATAGGCGCTGCCTGGTCGGGACTCAGATCTATGACCATGATGAAGCACGTCGGCTTCAACGTCGCCGCCGATGCGATCTTCACTCTCACTTATGCCGGACTCACTGGTGCGATGGTTATAGTATCGGCGGACGATCCTCATTGCCACAGCAGTCAAAACGAGCAGGACAACAGGCATTATAGTGAAGCAGCAGGTCTGCCGATGCTTGAACCATCCAACGTTCAGGAAGCCAAGGATTTCACTAAGGAAGCGATGGAACTATCTTACAGATATAAGATACCATTCATGCTGAGGACGACGACCAGGATAAATCATCAGAGGGGTCCTGTAAGGCTCGGTGAGATAACAGCTAAAGGCACTATTGGTAAATTCGAACCTCCCGAACCCGATAGATATCTGCAGGTCGGTGCGATAGCGAGGAAGCATCACGCAGAGCTCCTAAAAAAGATAAAGGAAATTCAGGGAATTTCAGGGAATTATGCGAGAGTTGAAGGCCCTCAAGATTCTGAGATCGGGATAATAACTTCTGGAGTATCTTACGCCCATGTGAAGGATGCCCTGAGGTTAGCGGGCCTCGAGGCCAAGATACTGAAGATAGGCATGACCTTCCCCTTACCTGAGCGAATGATAGGGGAATTCCTGAGATCTATAAACACAGCTTTCATCGTTGAGGAACTTGATCCCTTCCTCGAGCTCAGGATAAAGGCTTTAGCAAAGGATTATGCCCCGGATCTCGAGATCTTGGGTAAGCTAACGGGACACATGCCCCAGGTCCACGAATATACCATAAGGACAGTTCTTGAAGGATTTTCAAAGGCATTCGGGGTTAAATCGCCGATAGATTTCAGTGAGATCGATAGAAGAAGTTCTAAATTGCTCGAGATGGTTCCACCTAGGCAACCCATCCTCTGTCCCGCTTGTCCCCACAGATCAGCAGGGTACGCTTTGAGAAGAGCGGCTGGAAGGGCTGCTTTCATGGGCGATATAGGTTGCTATGCCCTCCTCTTCCAGCCCCCGTTCAGGGTGGAGCACGTGACCCATGCGATGGGCTCATCCATAGGTATAGCCAACGGCGTAAGCTTAGCGACTCAGCAGGATGTCGTTGCGCTCATAGGGGATTCCACATTCTTCCATGCAGGAATACCAGCTTTGATAAATGCTGTTCACAATAAGAGGAAGCTCACAGTTATTATAATGGATAACAGAACGACCGCAATGACGGGGCATCAGTCACATCCCGGTGTGCCCTACGATGCTGTGGGACGCGAGGCCCCCTCGATAAGTATAGAGGATTTAGTCAGAGCTATGGGGGTTAACTACGTCAGGGTCGTCGACCCGTTCGATCACAAGGGGACTGAGGAAGCGATAAGGGAGGCCCTGAAGACAGATGGTGTTTCAGTCGTGATAACGAGGAGGGAGTGCGCCCTCTTAACGGTCAGGAACATTAGGGCCGAGGGGAAGAAGATAGTACCTTACAGGGTGAACAAGGATAAGTGCACTTACTGTAGGGTGTGCATAAATACATTCGCATGCCCAGCTTTCGTCGATACCGGCTCCTCGGTTGAGATAGACCCTGCTATCTGTTTCGGATGCGGTGCTTGCGTTCAGGTCTGCCCATATGATGCGATAGAGCCTCAGGAGGGATCGTTAAACTGGAGAGATGATAAAGTGGGGGTGTGAGCATGATAGAGGAATTCAACGTGATAGTGGCTGGTGTCGGAGGCCAGGGAATCCTGTTCACGACGAATGTGTTGGCCAGAGCTGCTCTGAAGATGGGAATAAACTTCGTTCAGAGCGAGGTGCACGGTCTCTCGCAGAGATACGGCTCTATTAGGACTGAGCTCAGGATAGGGAGCGAGGTTCACAGCCCTCTAGTCCTCGAGGGGACCCTCGATTTACTCATAGGCATGGAACCCCTGGAAACACTGAGGCAGGCTCCATACATATCTGAGAGGACCACTGTCGTTATGAGCGATCACATGATAGTTCCCATGGCTGCCTACTTGAGCAGGTTCAGGGTGCCGAGCTTGGATGAGGTTATAGAAGCTATTAAGAGCTTAAATCCGAGGAAATTGTTCACCGTAGATGCTTACGGCCTAGCTGAGAAAGCTGGTGACTATATAGCTGCTAACGTCGTCATACTGGGCGCCGCTCAGGCGAGCGGGGCCATACCTTTCCCGGAGGATCTGATAAGGGAGGCCATATCGGAGCTATCGCCAGCTAGGTATCGGGATTTAAATCTGAGGGCCTTCGATCTCGGAAGGGAGGCTTCCCTTCCGAGGTGATCCCTTGCCCGGCAAGAGAATAGCTGTGGTCGATAGGGACAGGTGCAACCCCAAGAAGTGCGGTCTCGAGTGCATAAAGTACTGCCCAGAGGTGAGGATGGGGGTAGAAGATACGATAAAGTTAGTCGATTCTACCCTCATAATAGATGAGAAATTGTGCACAGGATGTGGAATTTGTGTAAAGAAATGCCCATTTGGTGCTATATCTGTAGTGAACCTCCCAGCACCGGTAGAGGGCGAGGAGGTCCATAGGTATGGGGTGAACGGGTTCACCCTCTTCAGGCTGCCGATAGTCAGACCCTCTAAAGTCCTGGGCCTCGTAGGCCCGAACGGCGTAGGGAAGACGACATCTATCTCAATACTCTCGGGGAGGATAAAGCCGAATCTGGGGATCGTCGATAGGGAAGTCTCATGGGATGAGATTTTAGAGAAGTTCAGGGGATCGGAGCTCCACACTTACTTGAAGAAGCTGATCGAAAATGAGATAAGGGTCGTTTTGAAGCCGGAGAGGATAGATAAGATACCCGAGGTAGTGAGGGGCAGGGTATCTGATGTCCTAAGGAGGGTAGATGAGAGAGGCTCCTACGATGAGGTCAATTCCATTTTGGAGCTCGAGAACATAAGGGATAGGGATCTTAGGGAACTGAGCGGTGGTGAGCTGCAGAAAGTTGCTATAGCTGCGGCGTACCTTAGGGAAGGTGACCTCTACATATTCGATGAACCCACGAACTATCTAGATGTCTTCCAGAGGATGAAAGCCGCTAAGCTCTTGAGGGAGCTCCAGAATAAGAATAAGTCCTTGATAGTCGTTGAGCACGATCTGGCGATATTGGATTACCTGAGCGACTACGTCCACATACTTTACGGAGAGCCCGGCGTATACGGTGTCGTGAGCCACCCGCACCCCACTAGGGAGGGCATAAACATATTCCTAGATGGTTATCTGCCCGACGATAACGTCAGGTTCAGGGATGAGGCAATATCATTCCTTCAGAGGTCGGTCCCTTCCGAGCCCTCATCGGAGGTCCTGATCTCTTACTCAGACATGGTGAAGCACTTAAACGGATTTTCCCTGCACGTTAGCGGCGCTCAGATATATGTGGGAGAAGTAGTCGTTGCTGTCGGGCCGAATGGGATCGGAAAAACTACCTTCATAAGGCTCCTAGCCGGGGAGCTCCAGCCAGATGAGGGAAGTATAAATGCTAATCTTAAGATATCTTATAAGCCCCAGTACGTCAGGCCGAGCTACGATGGGACCGTCGAATCCCTCCTCAGGAAAGTGGCCGAGCAGAACTACTCCAGCCCGTACTTCAGGGTGGAGGTCATCAGGAGGCTCGGCATTGAGCACCTCTTAGATAAGTACTTGGATGAGCTGAGCGGTGGTGAGCTGCAGAAAGTTGCTATAGCTGCTTGCCTCGGTAGAGAGGCCGATATCTACTTAATAGATGAGCCTAGCGCATTCCTAGATGTTGAGGCCAGGTTCTCCGTAGCCAAAGCTATAAGGAGGAGGATAAAGGGGGAGAGGAAGGCAGTTATAGTTGTTGAACACGATATACTCTCCATAGAAACATACTCGGATAGGATAATGATATTCAGGGGGATCCCCGGGAAGGAGGGCTATGCATCGGCGCCTAAGGATCCTAGGGAAGGGCTGAACGAGTTCCTGATGGACGTCGATATCACCTTCAGGAGGGACCCGGATACGGGCAGGCCCAGGGTCAATAAACCGGGATCCAAGCTAGATCAGATGGCCAGAGCATCCGGGAGGTACTACCCTTGAGTATCCCGGGCTTTCTCTTAGGTAGGAGGGAGGACTTGAGGAGCTTCGGTATGAATCTAGACCCTATATATTCGATTATCTCCCTCCTCCTCTTCTTCACCTTTAATGCTACCTCTCTCCTCCTCCTGCAGCTTAAAATATCCTGTTCTAGCGTTTTTCTAGATGATAGGGTGAGGGCCTTCCTGGAGGTGAAGGGCTCCCTCTTCCTCTACTCCTGGGCGCTCATCGCCCTAAGTTGGTTCCTCACAGTGGCTCTATTCTCAAGATATGTACCTAAGGAGCTCAACATGAGGAGGAGAAAGTACTTCTATCTTATCAGCAATTGCTCGATTATATACGCGATCGTAGGGGGCATCAATACGATTATATTAGCGATCTTACCTGGCAGGATAATATCATGCGAGGGGACTGGGTGGAAAGATTTAATATCGAAATTCTCCGCAGAAATGATGGATTATCTATTCTCCTTCCCGAATTTCATCTTCCCGATCCTCTCCTTAATCTCGATAATTTGGTTCTCATGGATCCTATACAGGATACATAGGATCTCTTTTGGGATGAATTCATATAAATCTTTATTATATTCAGCCGGTTTCACTCTTATATTTATCTTACTTTCAGCTTTATTGATCTCAGCATCTGCCATCATTTTATTACTCCTGTGACCCGCGCTAGTTTCTCGGCAGCGCTCAATGTCAAACCAGAGCTCCCCAGTATCGTATACCTCTCCCTTATCTTATGAGCTATCGTCAGGGCTTTCACTATCATATCGGGGCTTATACCGGCTTCCTCAGCAGTAGTGGGGACTCCAGCTTCTATCAATTTCTCCTTTATCATCTTCCAATCCTGACCCTGCAGATAGGCCATCATTATAGTCCCTATCGCTACTTGAATACCGTGGGGCGCTGGCTTAACACCGGCTTCCGATGAGAGTATATCGAGGGCGTGGCTGAACATGTGCTCACTCCCGCTAGCCGGTCTGGAGCTGCCAGCTATGCTCATCGCCACCCCGCTACCTATCAGCGCCTTGACCAGTATCCTAGTCGACTCCTCCAAGCGTGTCCTTATCTCATGAGCATGGTCCATCGCTATTTTAGCACTCAATAAAGACATTGATGCAGCATACTCACTATAAGGCTCATCTCTGAGCTTGTATGCTAGTTCCCAATCCCTTACAGCCGTTATCTTAGCTACAAGATCTCCGAAACCCGACTTGAATGTGATCGGGGACGCCCTATTTATTATAGTCGTGTCAGCCAGTATAGCTGTGGGTGCCTCCACCCTGATCGCCCTCCCAAATCTTTCCTCTATCTCCCTAGAGAGAGTGAAGCTCACTGAAGGTGAGGCTATGCCATCGTGACTAGCTGATGTCGGGACAACTACGTATCTGACACCGAGTTCTGCAGCCAATATCTTCGTAATATCGAGCGGTTTTCCTCCCCCAACTCCTATTAGGAGATCCACTTCAGATTTCCTAGCTGTCTTAATTGCATCCATCAGGTCCTCGAGCCCACCAGTTGTCAATACATGCAAAATCCTATAATCGGGTTCGAGCGAGGATGCTAAGTCCTCTGCGACCGCCCTAGTCACGCTCGGCCCGCTTATTAAGAGGATCGGAGACCTTATACTCAGGCTTCTTAGGACTTCTCCTATCTTTGAAATTGCATTGGGGCCGAAGAATATGTATCTGGGGCTCTCTATCCTCTCCAGTCCCTTCTTATTCTCCAGTTCCGGGCACCCAGATTATAAACTCGCATCCAATATAAAATTCGGCATCGGTAACGTTTATTTATACTGAGATCTTGAGGGGAGTAGGTGCTCTATGAACAGTAAGATCCTGATGGCAGTTGCTTTGAATTTGATATTCGTGGCAATTCTATTGATCTGGCCTCTAATGAGTTCTCCTAAGTTCATGATATCGATCGAAGAGAAGACCGTTCCCTTAGGTGGGAAGCTGAACTTCACTATCTCCTTCCCATCGACCCCATCTAAAGTGACAGCCGAGGTCATCGATGCCGAGCTGAACAGGACCGTATACATAACTTCCCTTCCCTCGAGCAGGGAGATCAATGGAAGCATAGGTATAGAGGAGGGGAAATACAGGATCGGATTCCACATTCTGAGGATCAGAGCTACTTTAAACGGCCAAGATATCACTGAGGAGTCTTACTTCAGTGTATTCGGAGCTCCCCCCCTTGAACTGGAGCTGAAGGTGGAGAATCCGGTCTTAACGGTGAGGATAACTAACTCCACCTATGCGGAAGTGAGAGATAGGGTATACGCGAGAGTGACCATGGGCGGGAAGCCCGTTGAGAACGCTAAGCTCTTGGCAGTATCTCTAGGATCGAACTCGACAGTTACGGAGTACGTTAGGACGGATGGTGATGGGAGAGCCTCTCTTGAATGGCGCGCGAACGTAACTGAGAACTCCACCTTCAGGGTCGTGGTCCAGGCTATGAAGCCAGGTCACCCGATAGCATCCGGAAATGTCACAATAGAGGTCATAGTGAAGAAAGATTAGCTCTCCCTCGCTGAGAGGACCTCCCCCCTTTCCCTTATCTGATTTAACCTGTTTATCAATTCCTCCTTCTTTATTTTCCTGAATAAGGGCTCCAGAGAACTTACCTTCCCGTTATCGTGATATGAGAATGCAACCCTATCCTCAGGCTCGCCTTCGAGTCCGAGCATCTTCCAGAGCTTTTCAGCGGAGGAGGGCATGAATATGTGCATGTAGAATGCGAGTATCTTGAGGAGTATGTAAGAAGCTAGTATAGTGGAGTCAGCTCTTCCCCTATTTGATTCAAAATCTTTCCATGGTTCTCTATTGTTGAAGAATTTATTTCCTAATCTTGCCATTTCTATGAGAGATCTTAGAGCATCCCTCAGCTTTATTTTCATCAAGTTCTCCTCGATCTCCCTGCCTATCTCCCTTACCCTCATGAGGAAGCCCGATGCCTCCTCATCTAGCTCAACTGACGGGATCTGACCGCTATATCTTGAGGCTATGAATGAGAGGATCCTGTGTACCAAGTTACCGATCGTATCGTTGAGCTCATCGTTCACTTTGGACTCGAAATCCTCCCAGGAGAAGCTCGCATCCTTAAGCTCAGGCCTCATATAGATCATGTAAAACCTCCAGTAGTCGGCCGGAAGTAGCTGGAGGGCCTCATCCATCCATATACCTCTCCTCTCGCTCTTTGAGAATTTCTCCCCTTCATAGAGGAGGAATTCCGTGGAGGCGACGCTGAATGGTAAGGCATAGCCCTCCCCACTCGCCATAAGGAGAGCTGGGAATATTATTGTGTGGAACGGGATATTGTCCTTACCTATGAAGTAAACGGATCTCGTATCCCCACTCTTCCAGAACTCCTCAAATCTCTCGGCTTCTCCCCTCTTGAGGAAGTACTCCTTCACGGCCGAAACGTAGCCCAGGACTGCTTCCATCCATACGTAGATAGTCTTCCCCTCGGAACCTGGGAAAGGCGCGGGGATTCCCCACTTATTATCCCTAGTTAGGGACCTCGGTCTGAGGCCCTCTTCGATCATCGATAGGGATAAAGTTTTTGCATTCTCAGGTAAATTCTCATTTTCCTCTATATATTTTCTCAATCTCTCTGAGAACTTTGGGAGGTCGAAGAACCAATGCTTAGTCCTTCTCATCTCCGGTACGGAGCCGCATATCGAGCATTTCGGATCTATCAGATCCGTAGGATTGAGAAGCCTGCCGCATCTATCGCATTGATCTCCGTGGGCCCTCTCATAACCGCAGTAAGGGCAAGTCCCTGTGACGAACCTATCAGGGAGGAACATCTCATCCTTAGGGCAATATAATTGCTCCGTTTCCCTCTCGAATATGTGCCCCTCATTATAGACCTTGAGGTAGAAATCCCTCACGAATTCCTTATGCACATCGCTCTCAGTCCTAGTGTAGTTATCGTAACTTATCCCGAAGCTCTCGAAGAGCCATGTGATATATGCATGCATCTTGTCCGTTAGATCCCTGGGAGCTATACCCTTCCTTATCGCTTCTATCTCTATAGGTGTCCCGTGCTCATCCGAGCCAGAGACGAATACTACTTCCTCTCCCATCTTCCTCAGGAACCTCGCGAATACATCCGAAGAGAGGACTTGGACTAGGGTACCTAAGTGAGGGACAGCATTTATGTAAGGCCAGGCCGAAGCCACTATCCACCTCATTTTCGCTCCCAATCTGGACATCATAACAATTTTAAGCGTATCCCCCCATCGGATCCCGTGAAGTTCTTGGAGGATTGCGTATATCAGACTAATGAGGAGTTCTTGATGCTGCTTGAGGAATTCGAATCGGAGTCGGAGCGGCATCAGAGGGCAAGAGACCTCTGCAGGATGAGCGGATATCTCAGATTTCTTTTCTTCGAGACGCTGCATGAGAACGTTCAAGATGCTAGGGGAGGGGATCTCAGGACCCTCATATGCGGGATCCCCTTAGTGGTGATGAGGAGCGTTGAGTTATGTGAGAGTTCAGCTAACGTTGAGGAGAGGGAATTGGCTTGCGATGTCATGAGAGATACCCTCTATCTGGCCTTAATAGTCGCTAGGAAATTCGGGAAGGATGAGGGTATATTGAATATTCTTAGCGAATTAATCGTAAAATCGGACCAGGGATCCGTCGATGAAATTTCAATACTCGCCAAAGAATTCTCGAGTTCCTTCATTAAACTATTCAGATGAGCAGAATAATTTTATCACTCTCCTCACTATCGATGAGGATGAGCTATCGCCGAACCTCGGCAGTCTAACTATCTCCACATTAAGCCCCCTCTTCAGGAGCTCTTCCCTCAACCAGTTCTCATCAGCCCACTGATCGTAGCCCAGAGCGATTACATCAGGCCTCAGCTTCAATACGGATTCTATGGGATCCCTTTCCCCTAGCACTACTCTATCGACGGGCTTCAGGTTCTTCACTATATATGCCCTTATTGATTCCTCCAGTATGGGCTCCCTCTTCTTGTACTTCCTCACGTTCTCATCCCTAGCTACTACAACAACTAGCTCACCATCATCTCCAGCTAAGCTCTTAGCACTCCAGAGCATTTTTATGTGGCCCTCATGTATTATATCGAACGTCCCGGCAACCATGACCCTGCGTCCCATTTCGAGCAATCGGATTCCCGTAAAATTAAAAAAGCTATCATTGAACTTGAGATGATCGGAAATGCTCGAGGAGATACTTAAGGGGGAAAGGCTGTCAATATGCAGTCATGGGGAGGACTTAGACGGTCTCCTGTCTGCTTCCCTAATGATGATAGTGAAGCCGGAGGGTCTTGAAATCCACTTCTCGGCCCCTTATGAGATAAAGAACAGCGAGGAAAGCTACGATATAGTGCTAGATCTACCTCCCCCCAGGGGAGGGGCCAGGGTGCTCATAGACCACCACGTTTCCAACTCCTCGGCTCTGGATAGAGTGGCGATCCCCATACTGAGGGTGGATTCCCCATCGACAGCTAGGATAGTGTATGAGCTCATCGGCGAGTGGGAACCTGGAATAGAGAGATACTCGGAAGCAGTCAGGCTCACGGATGAGATTGACTCCGGCAAGATGGATTTAAAATCGGCTCTCTTCACATCGGCTGTGAGGAAGATCTTCAAGGAGAGGAGGAGGAAGCTCATCAATGTGTGCAGGGATATCCTCAGGAACCCCCCAAGTTCTGCTGAATCTTTAATAGAGCTTCCCTCAATAAAGTCAGAGGTTAATCTAATAATGAGAGAATATGGAAATCTTATTGATAAAATCTTGGGACTTCCGGGCGGAGATTCAATATTGCTGAGGATAAAGAGCTACCCCTCTTACCTAGTACCCATCATCCAACTCGTCGCCAACAGCTACAAGCTCTTAGGTACGGTGACTAGAGGATCGGATGGCCTCTTGAGGCTCTCAATAAGGAGCAGAGCTGATTCCCCTCTGACAGCTCTTCAATTAGCTGAAGCTTTTGGAGGCGGGGGGCATGAGCATGCCGCAGGAGCCCTCATAATGCCATCGAGCATGCCGGAGGTTATAGAGAGGATAAGGAATTTCATGCCCCTCGAGGTCGTGGATCTCTGAGATTTAAAGGAGCATGAGCATATATAGGGGGCGATGAGGTGGGAGGTGATCTATGATCCATGATTAATATCGAGGAGCCGAGCCCCAATCTTTATCTTAAATAGGTACTTCATAATCGCATGCCGGCTCTTATCAGGGATGTGAGCTCAATAGACTTCTCCGATGTCCCAGGAACGAGGGGGGCTCAGATCAAGTGGCTGATCTCTCCTAAGGATGGAGCGCCAAATTTCGCGATGAGATTGATCAGGATAGAGGCTGGTGGTGAGATACCGGAACACTCTCACCCATGGGAACACGAGATATTCATTCTCAAGGGGAGTGGAAGGATAAGAGTTAATGAAACGGTTTATGAGGTATCGGAGGGTAATGCCATACTCGTACCTCCTGACGTACCTCACGAATACCACGCGGATACTGAGATGCTCTTCCTCTGCTTGATCCCGAACAGCGGGGTACCGCCTGAGTACAGGTGATCCCTTGCCCATAAGGAGCTTCATAGCAATAGATATAGAGGATCCCGAAGTTATCTCGAAGATATTGAGCATACAAGAGGAAATATGCTCTTCTTCGGCGAAACTCAAGCCCGTGGAGAGGGAGAATCTGCACCTCACCCTTAAGTTCCTCGGGGAGGTAGAGGAGGGTAGGCTAACTCAAGTAATGAGTATTATGGATGATATTTTGAAAAAATTCTCACAATTTAGGATGAAATTAAAGGGAATTGGCGCATTTCCAACGATAAATAGACCAAATGTAGTTTGGATTGGAGCTGAGGAGGGAAGAGAGGCTTTCGTGAGAGTGGCTAGTGAACTCGATAGAGCCCTCTCCAAGATGGGATTCCAGAGGGAGAAGGGAATAGAGCCCCATCTGACTATAGCGAGGGTTAAGGGTCCGATAGGGAATCTGCCAGAGATCATAAGGAAACTCTCGGATATAGAGATCGGCTATATTGATGTCAGGGAGGTGAAGCTGAAGAAGAGCACACTGACTCCCAGGGGGCCCATATATGGGGATATGCACGTAGTGAAACTCTCGGGCCAGTGAGACTCTCAGGAGGCTGGAGGAGCCGGTCTCATAGTTAGCAGCTTCCAAGCTATTATCAGCATTAAGGATGAGATTATCAACAGCCCTATCGAACTTAATACCCTCAGGATCTGGATTAAGCTCCTCTCATCTACTATTAAGACTAAGAACGAAGTCGTCAGTAGAGCGATTCCACCCAAGCCGAAAAGTAAGCCCTTCAACTTCACAGGATACCCTGTAACGACAATATTAAAAAATAGTGGGAGATGAACTTCCGATGGTCACTCTATACCTACTTACCGATTTCGGGTATCAGGACTACTATGTAGGAGCTCTTAAGGGCGTGATAAAATCTATCTGCCCGAGGGCCGAGATAATCGACCTGACTCATGAAGTCAGGAAGTTCGATGTGAGGCATGGGGCATTTCTACTCTGGCAGAGCTTGAAATGGCTCGAGAAAAATTCGATAATAGTTGGAGTGGTGGATCCGGGAGTCGGGACTTCTAGGGATCCGGTGATGATAAGGTCGGGACAATTCACTTTCGTAGGGCCTGATAATGGCTTGTTTTGGCCAGCTGTCCAAAGCATAGGGTCTTATGAGGCTTATAAGATAGATCTAAGGAGCACTGGACTAGCTGAGAGGAGGACCGGGACATTCGATGGTAGAGATGTGTTCGCTCCTATAGCTGCTATGCTAGCCTGTGGTAAATCAATGGACGAACTGGGTTTTGAGAAGAAGTCCCTGGAGATCCTCGACTTATGGAGGATCAGGGCTGAGGGGAGAAGGATCGTAGGCGAAGTTAGGAACGTAGACCGATTCGGTAATATAGTGACTAACATACCCTGGAGCTATGTGAGATTTGAAGAGGCTATTGTGAGAGTGGGCGATTCCTATGGGAGAGCTAGAGTATCCCCTAACTATGAGTACAGGGGGCTCCTCCTCATAAGGGGAAGTAGCGATTTACTTGAGGTTTCTATCGCTAAGGGGAGCGCTGCAGAACTACTGAATGCTGATTTGAATTATGAGATCTCATTGGAGGTGATCGAATGATCCTATCGTTGAGAGATGTCCCGCTCAGATCGGAGGAGGAAGTCGGTTCTAAAGCCTGGAACTTGGCGAAAGTATTATCTGAGGGGCTGAAGGTCCCCGAGACATTCTTGATCCCATCCACAGAGGTTTCCAAGATCCTGATGGAGGGCCTGAGGCACGAGATATTTGAACTCTCCAGATCTCTGATCTCGGAGGATTGGAAGTATCTCTTGGAGATGGAGAGGGAGCTCAAGTCCTCCCTCTCATCAGTTCAGATACCCGAGGAATTGATCGAGGAACTTATGAGAGCGATCGATGGGAGGATAAGGGACTTAGCTATAATACGCCCCTCCCCCTTCTCTCAGGGCATATCAGAGGGGGATCTCAAGGGCAGGATGCAGGTATGGTATTTCAAGCCTGAGAGGAAGGAAATCTTGAGAGCTATTCAAAAAGTTTTATCTGAATCCTTTAACTTGAGGACACTCGCTAGGATCTATGATCTGGGCTCTTATCCGGAGGATCTCTCCCTGGCCCTGATGATACAGGAGGCCATTGTCCCCAGGTCATCAGGAGTAGCTGTTTGCTGTCCGGCCAGGAGGAATGAGATAGTGATAAGGTCCACATGGGGTTCCCTCGATGAGAGACCCTCCGATAGGTTCAGAGTGGGGATAGACCTCAGGGAGATAATTGAGAGCGAGATAAATGAGAAGAAGACGAAGTTACTGCCGACTGATAAGGGGCTTAAGGAGTTCGATTTGGAGACTGATCTATGGTTAATGCCCTCTATATCAAAGGAAGAGGTCTTGAGGATAGCTAATATCTCCCTTGACCTCTCACCGATCTTCGGAACGCCTAACGTGATGGAGTGGATCATTCAGGAAGGTACAAATGAGATATTCATTATTCAGGCATACAGGGAATCCGAGAAACCAAAAATAAAATCTTTGGAGAAGAAGGTTATCGATATGATTCAATCGAGGGCAGTGGAAGTGGTCACCGAGAAGAGGAAGCAAAAGATCCCTCAAGTTATTAGGGAGATGGAATTCCCACCCATTGGCTCAAGAGTATATCTATTTGGCCCTAGTGCGATATTTGGAGTTGATGGATTCGTATTAACGCAGGAGCATGTAACTAGTGGGGAAGCCGATTGCTCAAACATAATACTATTGATCGACGAGTCAGAGGAATTGAGAGGAGAAGTTTTAGAGAGATGCGGAGTTCAATCGATAATCTTGAGGCCTTCGAATATCTCATCAGCTATTGAAGTTGCTAAGAGAATGATAAAATTTAATCCGGGCATAAAGCTAATTCTATATTTAAAGGATCCTGGAACGATCTTCCTCCCCGGTATATCTGAGGTATTCTCAGGAGCAGCGGTCCCAATTGATATTATAGATAAAATTTCCGGAAAATTCTTGAGAATCCTGAAGGATAGCTTCGGATCCATTATGATCGATCTAGGCGAATCCCTGCCCTCAGTGGATCTATTGAGCTCCCTGATTAAGCTCGGAGCGGACTTCATATTAGGTGAGAGTGAGGCGCAGCATCAAGCTAGATTGATATGGAGGGCTGAGGCGAGGGTATTTCTCGAATATGCTAGAGAGAACCCTCAGAAGAATTGAAAATTTGAATGAGAATCTGAGGAGGATTTCATTCAGCATACTGATCCTAGTGGCTACCCTCTCCATATTAGCTGAGACCTCCAGGGGGATCTTAATACCGGATTCGAAGAGGGTTTATGGCATCTCTCTAGCCGGCCTCCTTATGTACCTCGCCCTAATCATCGGGAAAAATAGGAGGAGCTTTTTCCCAATATTCTTCGTGCTTTCCTTCTTTTTCCCGCCAATTTTAATGCTGACTCTCATCCCCTTCAGGATTAGGCGGAAGGATGAGGCCTATCGAGCCCCAGCTAAAGGGATGGACCTCTTGAGTGCCTCGTATGGATCTAATCTAGTGATCTGTAAGTCTGTAAGGATTATGAGCTCTCTAGCCACCTCTCTAGCCATCGAGATATCTAAGAGGAGGAGAGTAATCCTCGTTGATTGGAGCGGTGAGGCCTCGAAGAGGTTCAGAGATATTGAGCATAGAATTGCGAGCCCATCAGATATCTGGTTGGGATATAAGGGGATCCTAGGATCATCCTATGATCTGACGCTCTCCGAACTCCTCTCCTATTTCGGGGTCGATCAGTCCGCGATCCTCAATGTCATTAGGAAGAGGGACATCAGGAGCCCTGTTGATGATATCCTCCTCCCATTATCGGAGGAGCATGTAAGGATAGATGAAGCGCTCCCGAAGCCTGGAGGGGCGCTCATAATAGACTTATCAAAGCTGAATGCGAGGGGAAAGAATGCAATTTCCCTCATGGTCCTCTTACAATGCTTAGCTTATGATGATAGGGATTTCCTAGTGATTTCCCCGCTCCTAAGCCCAATAACGGATGAGAGATTGCATGGAAAGGTAAGAGATGAGATTAAATGGATCATATCCTCCCTTTCAAAGTCAGGATGTTTCATATTGTCAACGCATGAGGCTTCTCAGTTCTCTGATGAGTTCGATACTGTCTTAGAATGCGATAGCTGTGCTACGCCAATCTACAGGCTGAACGGCTTCCGCCTCTGCCCTTGGATAGGGGGTAAAGGTAAGAGACTATTCTGAGGAGGGGGTAATACTTCCCTCTCCTTCCAGTTATGGCCTCGGAAGCCATGGATCTTGGGAGAAGACCTATCATCTTCTTAAGAATTCCGAGCCTGAGAAGGACGTCAGCAGCTCTCCTGTAGGTAAGACCGGCCTCTAAATCCCTTCTTATGTACCTATTGACATAGGAAGTGTACTTCTCCTCTGGAAGTTCGCTTTCGAGGGATTTAGAGAGCAGATAAGCTGATATTATGGCATTATGGATACCCCCTCCATTGGATGGTATCACCATGCCTGCCGCATCCCCCAGGAGGAATATACCGTCCTCAGCTACTCTCTTGACCAATCCACCGACTGGGACGAATCTACCCCTGAGATCCCGAGCTTCAATTCCCAAAATTGAGAGGAATTTTCTCATATAATCTAGAGGGTTCATCGTAATCATGCTGCACCTTATCCCTAAGCCTACATTCGCCCACGAATCCCCCCTGGGGATTATCCATGCATAGGCTCCGGGCGCTACTTCCTCATCGAATATCAGCTTCATCTCACTCGGATCCTCTACCTTCAGCTCGGCCTCTATGGGAAAGGCGATGCTGACATCATCCGGATCTACCTTCTCTCCATTCAGAAATCTTGAAATTCTGCTCGGGAATCCATCCGCTCCTATGACATATCTTGCAAAATATTCGCCTTTACTCGTTAAAATTTTATATACTTCTTCCCTCTCAAGCGTTATGAAGCTCTCCCCTAGCCTGACATCGGCTCCGAGGTCTTGAGCTCTTTCGAGCCTATCCTCAACCATCTCACTCCTCTTTATCGAATATCCTAAGTAATCGACTTTGAAGGATCTTCCAAATATTTTGAAGGATATTCTCCTCAGTTCATTCACTACGAAGGGTTTGAAGAATTCAGAGTAGCTTGAGCCCACTTCCCCTTCGATCCCGAGCGAACTGGGATCCGGGACGTACTCTCCGCAGATACTGCTGGCTTTCCTGCTCCTCTCGATCACTATTACCTTATATCCCCTTTGGGATAGGAAAAAGGATGCAGCTGATCCAGCGGGGCCGGCTCCTATAATGGCAGCGTCGTAAATCATTCAGCCGCCCTTCTTGAACCTAATTTTATCCATGAACGGCTCATATGTCTTCAAATATAGCTCGGATGATTCCAGCTTCTTTATATCCCTCTTGTACTTCATCGATGGACCCACTTTACCCGATCCATATTTCCTCTCGTACTCCTCGAAGCTCATAGAATGCTCCCTGAGGACCTTATCCCTGTATATATCTGAGATCACATTATACGTGCAGAAGGGTATCATCCTCCCGTCGGGGGAGAAGTAATGTATATCGCACCTTATCACCCTCTGGATATCGTAGTTGTAGAGGTCCATGAAGTGCATCATCCCCAAGAATAAGGCCTTATAATGGAACTCCCCTAGGGCCTCATAGTTCCTCTTGATCAGTATCCTCCTGAGGATTTTTATGAGATCGAGACCCGGAGGCTGCTTCTCCCTCTCTATAAAGCTACTCAACTTCGATACGACTTTCAGGAGGACTAGGAGCCTATTCCCTCCCTCCATTATCTCCCTAGTCTTCTCCGAGAGGAATTCGTAGAAGCCCTCCACATCCACGAAATCAGTTATGGGTATGAACCTCACTTCCCTCCTCCCATCCACATTCTCGAATACCGGGAAAACGTAGGTAGCCATCCCGCAAGCTGGATGGTTTGTGAGCATCAACTTGGGCTTCCCAGTTACTGCCTCAACGAACTGGCTTATTGGGACCGTGAATGGAACTGGATACCAAGAATCCCTTGATATCTGTCCATCTGTCTGCTCCTCTATCCTCTTTATGACGTCTGGTATCGTTATCCTGTATTTATCCCTCTGATCCCTCGGCATCTTCCCCGTGAGGGAGACCGGCTGGAAGTTGACCCCCCTAACCACATCGATATTATAAGCTGCGAATTTCACTATATCCCCGACTTCCCTATCATTTATTCCCTTTATCACTGTCGGGACGAGCACTAAGCTAGTCATTGAGGACTTCCTAGCGAGATCCAGTATGTAGGGAGTCTCCCAATGCGTCTTCGGATTGGCTATAGGCGTGACCCCATCGAAACTGAAGTAGATAGTATTGACTCCAGCTTCCCTGAGTTCCTTCATGAGCCAAGGTTTCTCTAGGAACGCCACTCCCTCAGTATTCAACTGAATATGCGTAACTCCCTTCCTCTTGAGCAGCTTCACTATCTCTACTATATCGTCCCTGAGCAGGGGCTCGCCGCCAGTTATCTGAACGGCATTACCATGCGCTGGCTTCTCCTTCAGCATGAGATCGATCATCCTATCTATCTCCTCTAGGCTGGGCTCGTAGACGTATCCCATTCTCTCAGCATAGAAGAAGCAGTACCAACAATCCATGTTGCACCTGTTAGTGACCACCAAGTTGGCTAAGGCCGTAGTGTTCCAGTGAGCCTCACATATACCGCAGGAGAAAGGGCAAGGCGCTTTAAGGCTCGTGTGCGGCGGGTATATCCCTCTCCCCTTGACCTCAAATCTCATAGCCTTCCTGAATAGCTCCGAATCCCCCCAGTAGAGGTCCTCATACTCACCGTGCTCTGGGCAGACCTTCCTTATGTATATAGCACCATCCCTCTCCACTAAGATGGCCGGGAGTACCCTGTAGCACTCGGGACATATCGAAGATGTATGTCTGACGAGCTTCTCCGACTCCCTTAGCTGGGGCCTGGGCCCCCCGATATATATTTCCTTCCCAGCTACCTCGAAGAACTGGGGCTTGGGCAACTCGACTACCATTTCAACACCACCTCTTGTGGAAATGATTATTAATAAATATTACTACATAGCGAGGGGATGGAAATTAAGGGAGATGAAGATTGCCAGCTAGCGTTATATAAGATAATTTCACAATTGTTATCAGAAGAATATAGGGGCAATAAATCGAGAGTGGGGGAGATATTGAACGGATATGATGAGTGCTTCGGGGAGGATGTGGCTTCCCTCCTCTCCGATATGGTGTTTTATGTTGAGAATGGGGAAGTGGAGAAATTCCTCGATGTATTGAGGGAGAAACTCCGCGATAAGAAGCTCAGGGATGAGGCTACTCTCATCCTGAGGGAACTCTGCAGCCGGGAGCTATTGGATCGACTTGAGGGGTGGGGTGAAGACTTAGAGCCTAGCGTGAGGATCGCTTACCTCAAGTGCCTCCTGAAGCTCTTCGATAGGGGGGAAGTAGGAGTGGAGGATTTAGCTCCCCTAGCGGAGGATCCCTCGCCCAAGGTTAGGCTAGCTCTAGTTTCCTCCCTTTCAATATACGCTGAGAGGGAGGATGTCAAAGAGCTATTCATTGAGATGCTGGGGAGGGAGAGCAGAGGGGAGATAAGGAACTTGATATTAGAGGCCCTATCCTCTAAAACTCAGGCGGAGGCTTCGGGGAAGTTAGATGAAAGATTTTTAAGCAAGATCATTAAAAAGTTAAGAAGATTTCCATGACCGATGGGAAAGCTTTTTTGCTCTTCACTCAACTAGGCTGGGTGTGAGCTTGGTGAGGGTCACGTTCTTAGGCCACTCCGCTTTCCTGCTGGAGGGGAGCAAGAGGGTCCTAATAGATCCCTGGATAGAGGGCAATCCACAGTCCCCCATTAAGATTGAGGAATGCAAGGGCGCTGATGTCTATATCGTCACGCACGATCACGGGGATCACGGCTTAGAGGATGCCATAAAGCTCTCGAAGAGACACGGGGGTACGGTGGTATCCATCTACGAGATAGCCGAGGAAGCGAGGAGGAAGGGAGCTAATTCCCTAGGCGCCAATATAGGCAGCTTCTTCGAGGTCAATGGAGTTAAGGTAGTCCTCACTAAGGCCCTCCACAGCAGCAACTTAGGGGCTCCAGTGGGAGCTGTCATCGAGCTGGATGGGAAGAGAGTATATCATGCCGGGGATACGGGGGTCTTCTACGATATGAAGATAATCGGTGAGCTCTACAAACCTGATCTGGCTCTCCTCCCGATAGGAGGACACTTCGTGATGGGTCCGTTGGAGGCTAGCCTCGCTATAGAGCTCCTTGGAGTTAGTAAGGTCATACCCATGCACTACCAGACTTTCCCGGTGCTCAAGGGGAAGCCTGAAGAACTGAAGGAACATCTGGGAAGGAGAGGGGTAAAAGCGGAAATAATAGCTTTGAAGCCAGGAGAGAGTTATGAGCTCTGAAATAAGACCTAAGGAGACTCAGGTAATAGCGGAATTGTACGATGTTGCTGAAAAGGATTTCCTAGATTCCCCCGAGCTGATGAAGAAACTACTACAGGATGCGGCTGACAAGAGTGGGGTGAAGGTCCTCCACATACACGTGCACGAATTCGAGCCCTATGGGGTCAGCGGTTTCCTGATGACTGATAAAGGGTATGTGGCCATACATACATGGCCGGAGCATTCTTACGCTACGATAAACATAGTTAGCTTCTCTGAACCCAGCTGGTCCTGGGATATGTATAAGATAATGGTGAAATTCCTGAAACCGGGGCAGCAGAGCGCTGTTGAGATAAAGAGCGGCCTTGACTTCAGGTGAGCTTGAGTTCTATCTGGAGCCCGGCCTTTCCCAGCTCCTCCTTCACCTCCCCTATCAGATAGTTCGCCCTGAAATCCACTATCTCCACTAGATAGAAGTGACCCAGCTTCACTTCGCGGAGGGCCACAGGCTTATAGCTATTCGTCCTTCCCTGGAATCCCTTCTCCCCCTTCTCTGAGACAAGTACTTCGAGCTCCCTACCTAAGTATCTCTCATTTACTTCCTCCTTTATCCTCTCAACCAACTCGTTTACCTCCTTACTCCTCCTCGATACTATAGCATCGGGGAGCTTCCTCATGCTCGCTGCCTCAGTCCCGGGCCTCGCCCCGAACTTGCTCACGTTCACTACATCCGGCTTGAGCCTCTCCAAAATCGCTAAAGTACTCTCGAAATCCTCTTCATCCTCCGTTGGAAATCCTACTATTATATCGGTGGCTATCGACACATCTGAAAGCTCCTTCCTTATAAAATCGACCATACTCAGGAACTGATCAACGGTATAATTCCTCCCCATGTCCTCGAGCACCCGGTCGGAACCGCTCTGGACGGGCAGGTGGAAGAACTTGTAGACCTTACGAGATCTGTAAGCTCCTATCAGCTCACTTAATATGGGCAGGGCGGAGCTAGGAGTCATCATCCCAATCCTGATCCTGAAATCCCCAGGTAGATCACTCAAATCCATTATCAAGTTCGCGAGATTTTCGCCCATGTCTCTACCGTAAGCTGCTGTATCCTCCGATGTGAGCCAGAGCTCAACGGCTCCCTTCCTCAGGAAGTGTTCGGCTAGCCTGAGGATATTTCGCTTAGGAAAACTAGTGAGGCCCCCTCTAGCTAGCCTCGTTATGCAGTAAGTGCAAGCCCCCATGCAGCCCTCAGCTATCGGGATTATCCCTACGAGCCCGAGGGGATCCCTCAGATATGAGGATTTGTCGATGAACCTCCATTCTAGGAACTCAGCTCTCCTTCCAGCGATAGCTGAGTTAACAGCTTCAACTATCTTATCTATCTCCCTCGGAGCTACTAGAACTTTGGAGAAATCCTTCAGTTTATACCCCTGGGATTTAGCCATGCAGCCTGCTACGACTAAAGGAGCATATTTCGAGAGCTCTCTAGCTCTCTGAATCATCCTCTGCTCCGTGGGGGTCTTAACATTACAAGTATTCAGTACTATCACATCAGCTTCCCGTGGATCATTTACTCTGATGAGGCCAGCTTCCTCAAGTAGCTTCTCCATTATCTGGGAATCAGATCTATTCATAGAACAGCCGTAGGTTTCAATGTAAAATCTCAATCGATAAATTCCTCCGACTCCACAGTAACTCCATCGACGCTCGCTACATTGCCTCCGTAGTACTTGATGAGCTCCATTATGTCATCCTCATCCAAGTCATCTCCCTCGACTATGAGCTTCAGCCTCTCTATGTTTGAATCGTAATCCCTCACCTCTACCTCCACTCTCTTAACCCCATCGAGTTTCGAGATGGCATCAGCCACCTCTACTATATCCGGTTCATGGGGCTTCACTACATCCAACACTAACTTCCTTATGAAAGTCCTCTTGCTGTTTGATTTCCCTAAGGGAGATCTCGACACTTCGCTAGGTCCTCCCCTGCTTGAGTCGGGAGCACCAGCTTATAAATGTTTACGATTAAATCCTCGAGATATGACGCTCCTCATACACGAATAGCATGATTCGTAGAATCCCCGGCTAGATGAATAGCATCGACTCCCAGAAGCTCGGCCATCGCTTAAACTCAGCTTCCGGAGATTCTATTAAAAGCTCTAGTCACTCCCAGAATTTTCAATATAGTTTTATCAGTAATTCGCTTAAGATGGACTCATGTCTGAGAGCCCAAATATCAAGATTGAGCCCCCTCATCCCGCCTGATCTCGAGGAAGAGTCTCGCGATGACCTTATTTACGGTCTTCCTCCTGCCTCCCTTCAGCCTTATCAACCTTATCTTGCCCTCGTACTCCTCAGGTATCTCAACGTTCCTCGAGAATGTCACAAGGATTTTGATTCCTCTGCTCAAGCAGTATTCCAATATCTCCCTTATGTCCCTATTCCTACCTCTTACAGCGCTCCTAGGCTGCCAAACAGCTCTGTAGCCTAAGTAATTCAGTCTCCTCTGAACTGAGAAGTAGAAGTCCTTAGGGACAGTCCTATCGAAGAAAAAGGGGGTCTTATATTTCCTCACCTTCCTCTTCACCAAGTTCATCCCTCAGAATTTTCTTAACCCTGATCACCTCGAGACCTAGATCCCTAAGAGCCCCCTCTATCCTCTCCCTATCCTCCCCCTTCAACCCCTTGTTATCCACTATAGCCACTCCAGTGGGCTCACCGTTCCTAGATACAGCTTGCTTCACCATCTCCCCATCCACCCACTCGGCATCGAGCTTCCTCGCGGCATGCCCTATCGCGAACCTAGTGAATAGCTCGACTCTAGTGAAGTGATCGTTTATGTGAGGCCCACCGAACGCTACAGCTGCTACGAACTTACCATCTTTCCACGACTCTATTGCCTCCAGGACAGATTCCGCTGCAGCCCTCAACCCCCTCTCATCCCTCCAAGCTGTCTCATCGCAACCTATCTCGAGGAAAGCCGTTGGAATATCTAAGGTGGGGCCATGATGGGTTGGCTCGAAACCGACCCAGTAACCTATCTCCTCTGCCCTCTTGCTGACTGAGATTAGGTATTCCTTCATCAGGGAGGGTATCGCTATGGATAGCTTGAAATGGTCCCCGCCGTATCTAGCCCTCCCGAAGTTCCCGGATACATGAGCTGTGAATATCGGATGATTTGGCGTACCGCTGTGCCTTGATAGCACCGCTAGATAATCGAAACCCTCGAATAAGGATCCGTTTATGTAGAGGATCTCCCTGTCTACCTCGATCAGCTCGCATCTCTTATCCGAGATTTCGAATTCCTCGCCCATCATATCTTTTATCTCGAGAGCCATACCTGAGCCAGCCGGGTCCTTTTTGGAGTATGCTAGAGCTAACCTTTTGCTCATAAGCTATCATATCAGCTCCTTTTATAAAAGGGTAGCAATATAGCTCGGGATGTAAATGGATGGCCATAGGGCTCTGGCCTTAGCACTCTCCCCAGTAACAGTGGGCCTCTTAGCCGTGCTAGCTATAGGCTTTAAGGAAGGGGACTCCCTCGGCCTTCTCCTCTCGATCATCTTCATCGTCTTAATGCCGATAGCGGATGTGATAAGGAGGTATTTGAGGGGAGAGATAGATATACTCGTCCCGGAGAGATCGATGAGGGGAAAGTTCTTCCTGCAGGCATCCCTATCTTACTCGATCGGATTCATCCTCCTGAGGTTCTTCGGCAGCAGGACCTTGTCAACCCTAGCCCTCACTTACCTCTTCGTGAGCTTGGCGCTCATGCTGATAAATAGAGGGGTGACGAAGATCAGCGTGCATATGGCTGGGATAACTGGACCAGCAACCTTCCTCCTATACTCGGGGAACGAGCTCGGATATCCGATGATCCTCCTAATACCGATACTGGCCTGGTCCAGGTGGAAATCCGGCTCACATACGATCGGACAAGTTATACTGGGGATCTTAGTCTCCCTGCTCATAACGCTGATGACGTGCTCCTTCCTGAGGCTTGAGGATTGATAGTATCTTCTCCTTGGATATCCTCAGGTAATCTGGATCGCTGGAGTGGACCTCTAGCGTGACTGTACCTCTGTAGTTCGAGATCTCCCTTAGGACCTCGGGCCAGGGGATCCTGCCAGCCCCTATCGGTAGATGTAGATCGCTGCTCATATCATTATCGTGAATATGCATGTGCACTATCTCCTTTCCGCACTTCTTGAGGTAGGATTTGAGCTTCTCTAGACCACCGTTAATTACGCTATGTCCTACATCTAGCGTCATGAGGAGGCCATCCACATGATCCAAGAGGTACCTTATGTCAGGCGGGGATCTGAAAGCCCCATGATCCACGTTCTCAACTAAGATCTGGACTCCCAATTCCCTCCCATGCTTAACCAATTCCCTGAACCCAACTACATTTAGTTCCCTAGCTTTCTCCTTGATCGATGCGAGCCAGCCAGGGGTGAATGGGTGAAATGTAGCTGATGTGGATTCCAATTTCCTGGACACTTCGAGGATCTTCAATGCTTCCTTCAAAGCTCCCCTCCTGACCTCCTCGTATGGATGGGCTATCTCCAAGTAATAGGGGGAGTGCACGAGCAGGAATGCGTTATGAGATTCCACCGCATCCTTGAGTTCATCTATCCTCCTCTCCACAGAATCCACCCAGGAGAGAGGCCATTCAACCGTTAGCTCCACGAAGTCCATTCCAATACCCAGTATACTCCTAACTTCACTCATCAGATCCCTATGTGGGTTATTCATCCCACCGAACGTGAATTCGACCATTGAGCTCACTTGATCCCTCTTCATATTTAACGTGAACGGTTCAGGGGAAATTGATCCTTCAGGAAGGGTTATAGCTGAGCACATACTCATCATTAAGAGGGCCCGTAGCTCAGCAAGGACAGAGCGGCGGCCTTCGGAGCCGCAGGTCGAGGGTTCGAGTCCCTCCGGGCCCGCTCCCCTTTCAAAGTTGGAGTCCTTACTTTTCTCTTTCCCGATATTCACCTAATATTTCTGAGGACCTTCCGAAACATTAAATAGGTTTTTGAAGATATCCATTCAGCCTGGATGAGGGTGCTATATTGAGTGAGAGAGTCAGGAGAGTGGGGTTATTTGTCGGAATAACTTTCATATTGAGTTGGCTCACGGTGATACTATTTTCAGCTTTAGGGGGGAAGTGGGAGACCTACAGTGGACTCATGATGGGAGTAGTATTCATGTTCATGCCCATGATATCAGCTGTTCTAGTCCAGAGGTTCGTCTGTAGGGAACAGTTGAAGGGGCCCCTAGGGATCTCTCTCAAATTGAACAGATGGTGGCTAGTGGCCTGGTTACTTCCGCTACTCATTACTTTCGCTACCATAGGGATCAGCTTGCTCATCCCTGGGATAAGTTTTTCCCCGGATCTCTCAGGATATTTCGAGAGGCTTAAGGAAGAAGGAGTTCCTTCGGAGCAGATCGAGCAGATAAAAGCTCAGATAGCTTCCTTTCCGACTCATATCATCTGGATAATTTGGATAATCCAAGGTCTACTCGCTGGGATTACTATAAATGCTATTACTGGCTTCGGTGAGGAATTGGGTTGGCGAGGTTTTCTCCTGAGGAATTTAATCGATATAGGGTTCTGGAAATCCTCTGCTATCATCGGGCTCATCTGGGGTATATGGCACGCTCCACTCATCCTCCAAGGGCGACTCAGGTATCCTCAGCATCCGGTGGAAGGTGTAATCATGATGATAATCTTCTGTCTCCTCCTCTCTCCCCTGTTCAGTTACATTAGATTGAAGTCGAAATCAGTCGTAGCTGCTGCGATTCTCCATGGCTCTTTCAATGGTACTACAGGACTATCCATTTTAGCAGTGAAAGGAGGGAACGATCTGATCATCGGGATTACGGGGGCAGCCGGTTTCATCACACTCCTATTAGTGGATCTCCTGATACTTCTCCTGGATAGTTCTATTAGAGAAGGATCTATAAAAGATACCGTAAAAATAAGTTAAGTGTATGATAACGTCACTTAACTTAAAAAAATGTTTATTCAGGGGGTCTTTATCTCTTCCAGACGGCCTCGACAGCCATCTCTATGTCTCTATCGGTCACGGTCTTCCTCTTTGCGTGCTTCGCAAGCTCTACAGCTTGCGCCCCGACTTCCCTAGCGAATCTCTCGAGGTGGTAGACCATTCTCTCCCTCGCATCGTCGCTTACCCTCTCAGCGCCCGCGCTCTTGATTATCCTGTATACGGGTGCTAGGGGGAGATACCTAGTCTGCTTCTGGGGCATACCATATCACCTCTTAACAAACCCTATATGGGCCATGTATTATGCATGGCACCTAAATATAAGCTTTTCTGAAGAATGAGGCATGATCAACCATATGAATGTGGACTTACCTACTTTATCGAGTGATCAACCTACTAAATCGATAGAGATTTCCTGAGACCCCATCATGACCCCCATGATTAATGTTTAACATAATAGATATTATAAATCATTATGATAAAATATATTTTATAAATAATTCAAAAATATTTAAATGATAACGTAATATATTTTTATTTGGAAAATATCGATAATTGCCCGCTTAGGAGGTTCCAGTGGATATAGCTTACTCCTATCGATCCTCATCAGCCGGAGTGGAAATATACCTCTGATGAGCCTATGAACTCAATCTATTATGCACCGACCAATAAAAATGTACCTATTCAGGTCACTGGTATGGAAATACCTCGTGAGAAGGGAACTTCATCTAAAATTACATTATAGTCATGATAGATAAATTAAATAACTTTTTAGAGTGGGAGATGTCTCTCAAAAGATCATCAGATGACTCATTCGGATCAATGATCTCCGGCCCTGGGAGATCATCCTAGACAAACTCCGAGGGTAACTTTCCCATATTAGATTGGAATTAATTTCTTTTGACTCCTATACCCATAATCAGCTTCAAGATCTGGAGATTTTGTTCTTTGAATCTAATTTCCGGGAACTCGGGTAGGAATATTTAATAGGAACGAGCGCCCTCTATATAGCCCTGAAATTTAGAGGGGTTCCCATGGTAGAGTCAGCTAGGAGGGATGGATTGAGACTTCTTTGCTCCACAGAATTCTTCTGGGGCTCAGATATTGGAGATGCTTCAGCTCATCTCATTAAAATCGGGTGCGAGGGCCTCGTTATATCCACAGATCCCCCTCATTATTTCCCATCGACACTGCACAGGGAGAGTATGAGGGCTTTGAGGGATCTCATCAACAGCTTAGATGTCGTAGTCGCTGTTAGATCCCCTGAGACTGATGTTAATATCTTCAGCAGCAACCCTTATATCTCAGAGGCTTCGATCAGGAGCATTGAGGATTCAATAAACCTCTCACTCTCTTTAAACGCCGATTTTTCAATAATAAGACCTTCAAATTCCGCTATACCGCAGAATTATGGGTTAGTCATGAGCAAGTTGCAGAGGATACTCTCGGGAGTGGGAAGGAACGCTTACATAGCCCTAGAGTTGATGGGCGAGGGAGCCCTCGAGATATCCTCTAGGATAAGGGAGAGGAGGATAGGCTTCGTCTATGTGGATGGGAGGAGCCCTGAGGGCCTTCTGAGAAGCGATAGAGTCGTCTGCTTATCCATATACTCTAAGTCTGAGCCCCTCAGGGTGATCCCCGGTATGAGAACTAGCATACCCTATCTAGCCCTCTATCCGAAGGAGAGAGGGATGCACAGGGCCGATGACGTCAAAAGAATTGTTCTAAAGGTAAAAAGTTGGAGAGAGAGCCTCCTATGAATGAATTTCCTGCCTATCCCATCCCTCAACTATCGCCATTACCTCGTTGAATATTCTCTCCAGCAGCTTATTAGCGAATTCGGAGGCCTTATCCCTATCCGGGATCCTGCTAGAGAATCTATCATCGTAGGAGATTATGGAGCCTGGAGTGGGGACAGCGTAGATGCCTTCCCTCGTCCTGTATATCTCCTCCCTCTCCATCTCCCCCTTGACTAAGGAGGGATCTATCTCTAGGATCATCGCTGTCTCATCCACGCCAGCGTGTCCTCCGCTCCCCCCGAATATCTCCTCAGTCAGATCCCTAGCTAAATTCCACCAGTTTATCATAGCTGACTTCAGTCCGTAGTCGAGCCATGCCCTCCTCATCGCCCTCGATATAGCTTCTACTTGACCCGAGCCCCCATGTCCATTCATCACTATCACTTTCTCAAACCCGTTCCTCATCAGATCGACCAGTACATCGTACATGAGAGACTCCATCGTCGATTCGCTTACTCTAAGCGTGCCGAAGTAACCTGTGAGGCCCAAAGTCACCCCGTAGTTTATCGGAGGAGCTATCAATGCGTTCAGCCTCTCGGCTAAGTTCAGGGCGATCCACTCCGGGATGAGGAAGTCGGTCCCCAGGGGGAGGTGGGGTCCATGAGCCTCGCAGACACCTACCGGGAGTATAGCTAGATCCGTGTCCTCAATGGCCTCCCTGAACTCCCTCAAATTCATCAACCAGATCCTTCTCTCGCTCATAAGCCGACCCTCTTCAGGAACTCACCTATTATGTCCTCTAGTGTCGGAGATCCTATCTCCTGGAGCTCGTAGTAAACGTGGACGGCCGGTTTGTTTATCCTCAGGTACCGGCTTATGTCCGTGGGAGTCCCTAAGACCACTGCTTCAGCCGGTGAGTTGTTTATGGTCTCCTCCAGTTCCTTCATCTGAGCCTCTCCATAACCGACCGCTGGAAGCACTTGAGATAGGTGAGCGTACTTCTCATATGTCTCCTTTATTGAGCCAACTGCGTATGGCCTCGGATCTATGATCTCAGCCCTCAGCTTACGAGCCATCAGATAACCGGCCCCGAAGCCCATGTCTCCGTGAGTCACCGTCGGGCCGTCCTCGACCACTATGACCCTCTTCCCCTCGATCAGCTCGGGCTTATCCACAGTGTAGGGGATAGCGGCAGTTATTATCTTAGCCCTAGGATTCACCCTCTCTACGTTCATGATAACCTTCTCTATATCAGCGTAGCAAGCCGTATCTACCTTGCTCACTATTATGACGTCGGCCATCCTGACGTTGACGCTACCTGGCCAGTAAGTGAGCTCATGACCAGCTCTGAGAGGATCCACTACAGTTATCATGAGATCCGGTTTGTAGAATGGGAAGTCGTTATTCCCCCCATCCCAGAGTATGACATCGCTCTCCTTCTCGGCTTCCCTCAGTATCTTCTCATAATCCACTCCGGCATAAACGACATTTCCAAGCCTTAGATGAGGCTCATAATCCTCTCTCTCCTCTATTGTGGCATTATGTCTATCTAGATCCTCTAATGAGGCGAATCTTTGAACTATCTGTTTCCTAAGGTCTCCGTAGGGCATCGGATGCCTTATAACTGATACCTTCAGCCCCTTAGCTTTCAGTATCTTCGATACCCTCCGGCTCGTCGGGCTCTTTCCGGCCCCTGTTCTAGCAGCAGTTACAGCTATTACTGGCTTACTTGACTTCAACATCGTACTCTTTGGACCTAAGAGCATGAAATCTGCTCCATTGGCTTGAGCTAAAGCAGCTCTCTCCATTATGTACTGATGGGAGACATCGCTATATGAGAAAACGACGAGATCCACATTCATCTCCCTTATTATCTTAGGGAGATCCTCCTCCGGATATATTGGGATCCCATCTGGATATAGAGGGCCCGCAAGCTCTGGTGGGTAAATCCTCCCAGCTATATTAGGTAGTTGAGCTGCTGTGAAAGCGACTACTCTATAATCCTCGTTATTCCGGAAGAAAACGTTGAAATTATGGAAATCCCTGCCAGCTGCACCCATGATGACTACTCTCCTGACCATGATATCACCTCAGCATGAGCTGGGAAATGGATTTAACTTTGAGCCCCCGGAAGCCCCGTGAGACCTGAGAGGGAGCTCATAGATGAGATAATTGGGCTAGTTTCAGAGGACCCATACGGTTTGCTGAGGCTCGGGAGGGATGATGCTTCAGCCAGAAGGCTGAATGAAGGTACATATGTCTTTAAGATGGATATGGTATCTTCATCGACAGATCTGCTCCCCGGGATGAGCCTGAGGCAGTTAGCTAAGAAGTGCGTAGTGGCTAACTTCTCCGATGTTGCGTCTAAGGGGGCTAGGCCCCTCCTCTTCATGTGCTCCCTCGGCCTCCCCAGAGGGATGAGGGACGAGGAATTCATCTCAATCTTCGAGGGATTTGAGGAAGCGATGAGGAAGTACGGAACATATCTAGTTGGAGGGGATCTAGGGGAATCTGAAGAGCTTATAATATCGGGATTCGCTTTCGGTAGGGTCGAGGGAAGGCTCGTGGGGAGAGGGGGGTCGAGGCCAGGGGATATCGTGATGACGACGGGAAGCTTCGGGTTGACTTGGCTCGGCTTCAAGCACCTCTTAGAGGGATTGGAGCTACCGGAGGGATTGAGGAGGAGGGCATTGAGAGCTGTATACGAACCCGAGGCCAGAGTTGAGGAGGGGATAATAATATCTAATTATGCCACATCGACTGTTGATAGCAGTGATGGGCTATATTGGTCCCTCAAAGAACTCTCCAGAGCCAGCGGCAATGGATTCCTGATAGAGGAGCTCCCCCTGGATGAGGAAGTTGGACTCTTCTTAGGCGGGGATTCTATAAGCGCTGCCTTCCATGGAGGGGAGGAGTACGAGATAGTCTTCACTTTGAGGGAGGAGGATGTAGCTAAGGTCAGGGATGAGCTAACAGTCTTGGGGGTTGAGCCAATTAAGATAGGCAGGGTCGTGGAAGGAGGAGGAATACGCTTGAGAGCAGGAAATGAACTTATCGAGGTCCCGGAGGGAGGCTGGGAGCACTTTAGAGATCTAAAGTGACGATTTCCCCTATCTCAGGGAGTAGCGTCTTAATATTAAGATTCGAGAGCTTTATCCTCTCTATGAATTCGGATCTCTCGCTATCATCTCCATGGATCGGGACAGCTAGGCTAGGCACTACAGCCCTCGCTATCCTCACAGCTTCAGAGGGGCTGGAATTAGGGGATGGGGAACCTACTGGAATGAAAGCGAGGTCCACGGGGGAGAATGCTGAGAAACTCTTCGAGAATCCCGTGGAATCTCCATGAAATATCGATATGCTCCCTATCTCCAGTAAGAAAACGACAGGATGGTGACCGGGATGCACAGATCTCAGAGCGTGTACCTTGATCCCCTCGAATTCTATCATCTCACCGTCCCTTATCCTGATTATATCCGAGGACCTCCTCGCCATCCTATAAGCTCCGGGATTCCCCACTACACGCGGTCTGAACTCTTCGATCATGGAATTGAGAGAGGCTATATCGAAGTGATCCGAATGTTCATGGGTGAAGAGAACTATATCGAGCCCTCCTAAACCATTTATCTCGTCAATTGAGAAGAGAGAGGATGGATCTATTAGTAAGCTGACTCCCTCGACCCTCAGATATACTGCGGAACTCCCCTTCCAAACGAAGATCAAGACCTCACCAGCTCCACATTCATGCCTGTCCTCAAGCCCCTTATCAGCTCCATACCCGAGATCACTTTCCCCATCGGATTTATGGGTTCGCTCAGCCTGATGTCGGATAAGGCAATCAATAGCATCTTCTTAGATATTGAATATGCGACGTGTCCCTTCCTCATCGAGTTCCTCGTCTTCTCTGACCTGGTCTCTATGGGGGCAGATATGTAGATGAGCTCCCCGCTGCTCACCACCATGCTCCTTATCGGGAGGCTCCTGTAGAACCTCTCTATAGTTATAGGTGAGAGGTGCCTTATCAACTCCAATTGAACGGTATCGTCGGCCCCTTCCCACCTCAGGGTAACTATGTAGCTCTCTATTCCCTCAACCCTCTCCTTCAATATGCTTTCACCTCGGGGAGGGTCAAATAGTTTTATCCCTCCCCCGATACCTTCGCCTTAGCTCCTTTATAAATCCTTATCCTCGAGTTACCATCCACGTATATGACGAGCCCTTCCCTCTCAAACTCCCTCAGGAGCCTCCTAGCGACGCTGACCCTTATGTTGTACTTCATCGCTATGGACTGGGGAGTTATATAGCTCGATCTCACTACTTCCTTCCTTATCTGATCCATAACCTGGGGCTTAACTTCGACATCCCTGATTATCTTCTCGGCCTTCTCAGCGCTCATAGCTCACCCCTTGCCCCTCACCTCAAGGCTTTTTAATTATGCTCCCGGTCCTCATCGGATCTCTCAGCCCTTAGAGCTTCCTCTTCCGACCTTAAAAGTTCAATTTTTTCCCTTTTAGCCTCTATTTCCCTGTCTAATATTGAAATAAGTTCCCTTCTCATTTTTATATCATTCAGAATTGATGAGAGCTCTGAGATCTTCCCTAACAAGTCTGAAAGAACTCCCTTACTCGATTCCACTATCTCTGAGAACTTCCTAAGCTCAGATAAGTTAGGATAAAGCTTCTTCAGGAGAGCTTCGGAGGAATCCCTCACCTGCCTCGCTATCATCTCAATCTCCTCAGTTAATTCTTTCCTTATCTTCCTTAACTCATCCACCTCAGCTAGGAGCAATTCCTTCCTAGCTTCTAGAGTCCTGATCTCAGAACTGAGGCTCTTAGATACCTCCTCGAGCCTAGATACCTCACTCCTCATGCTTGAGACCTTCAGATCTAGCGAGGATGCTTCCGATTCCAAAGCCGATTTTTTAGCCTCGATAGCGTTCAGCTCAGCCCTCATCCTCTCCCTACCTTCCCTGAGAGCATCTATGTCCTTCTCCAGTTCCTTTATCTGAGAGTTCAATTGCTCTAACATGGATCTCCTCTCAGCTATCTCACCTTCTAACGATAGCTTCCTCCTCTGGAGATCCTCTATCCATTTTAAAAGCGTCTGATATCTATTATTCAGCACCTCTACTTCCTTATTGAGTTTGCCAGCGATTTTGGTGAGCTCCCTTATCCTCTCCTCTAGCTCCTCCTTTTCAGCCACCTTCTCCTCTATATCATCCTTATCCATCGCTCACCTCCTATTAGATGTGATCCCGTTTTTTAATATGATCGAAGCCCCACTTAACCCGCGCCCTCCCATCCACTGGGGGAGATCGCAAAACTAATTTTAATTGTCGGCACATAGTAGCGTGATGATCCCTAACTACAGAATAAGGCCGTTCAAGCCGGAAGATCTGGAGGCTGTCGAGAGGATAAACAGGGTATTCTTGCCGGAGAACTACCCGAGTTACTTCTTCATGGAAAATTACAGGAGGTTCCCGAGGAGCTTCTTCGTGGCTGAGGATGAGAACGGAAATTTAGTCGGTTACGTCATGTGCAGGGTCGAATCGCATTACGCTAAGAGTGAAACTCTCATCCTGGGGCACATACTATCGATAGCTGTGAGCAAGGATCACAGGAGGAAGGGGATAGGGGAAGCTCTAATGCTGAAAGCCGAGGAGGGGCTCCTATCTTACAACTGTGATGCGGTCTATCTTGAAGTTAGGGTCTCAAATGAACCGGCCATAAGGTTATATGAGAAGTTGGGATATAAGAAGCTGGGAATAATCCCGTTCTACTATGCTGATGGGGAGGATGCTTTCCTGATGTATAAGATACTGAGGGAGGGACTCGATGACTCCCTGATCTACCAGGCCCTCGGAAACAGGGTGATCCGTTGAGGCGGGCTGTGGATCTTAGGGGAATGAAGAGCCCCAGGGCTATAGTGGAGATAGCGAAGCTCGTGAAGAAGGCTACGCCAGGTGAGACCTTAGATTTCCTTGTAGGTGATAAGGGGACCATGGATGATTTATACGAGTGGATCAGCAGGACGGGCCATATGCTTAAAGTATCGGAGAGGGGTGATCACTGGCTCGTTCAGATAACTAAGAGGGAGGGTTGAATTTGCCCAAGGTGAAGGATGAAGGATTAGCTGGGAAGGGGAAGGATTCTATTGAATGGGCTAGGGCCCATATGCCAGTTCTATCGGAGATAGCTAGGAGGTTCCTCAAGGAGAGGCCCCTCGATGGCCTGAGGATCGCCGCTAGTATGCACGTCACTAAGGAGACAGCTGTATTGATGCTCGCTCTCAGGGATGGAGGCGCCCGCATATTCCTCTCTCCATCGAATCCCCTCTCAACTCAGGACGATGTAGCGGCAGCTCTGGCTGAGGAGGGAATAGAGGTATATGCGTGGAGGGGCATGTCGGAATCTGAATATTTCTGGGCGATAGAGGAATGCCTCAAGGCTGATCCGGATTTCACTATGGATGATGGTGGAGACCTTACTGTAATGGCCCATGAGAAAGGTTATGCTGAGAGGATAGCTGGGGGGACTGAGGAGACGACTACTGGGGTCTTGAGGTTGATGGCGCTCGAGAGGGATGGTAAGCTGAGGTACCCCGTGATAGCGGTGAATGATGCCGAGACAAAGAGGAACTTTGATAACGTTTACGGGACGGGGCAGAGCACTATAGATGGGATATTGAGAGCTACTAATATAATGATAGCTGGTAAGTGGTTCGTTGTCGCTGGATATGGATATGTGGGGAGAGGTATAGCTAATAGGGCTAGGGGGATGGGTGCCAAAGTTATAGTGACTGAAGTGGATCCTATAAGGGCTTTAATGGCCGCGATGGATGGTTTCATCGTGATGCCAATGAGGGAGGCAGCTAAGCTCGGCGATATATTCGTTACAGCTACCGGAAATAGTGGAGTGATAAAAGCGGAGCATGTGAGCTCGATGAAGGACGGCGCCATACTCGCTAACGCTGGGCACTTCGATGTCGAAGTATCTGTCAAGGACCTTGAGCTCATGTCATTAGCTAAGAGGGATCTGAGGGAGAACCTGAGGGAGTACCTGCTTCCCAACGGGAAGAGGGTTTACTTACTCGCTGAGGGAAGATTGGTGAATTTGGTCGCAGCTGAGGGCCATCCCAGTGAGGTCATGGATATGAGCTTCGCTAACCAAGCCTTAAGCATCGAATATCTGGTGAAAGAGAGGGGGAAGCTCCCAGCTAAAGTGATACCGGTGCCCAGATGGATAGATAGCGAAGTAGCTAGGATAAAGCTCAGATCCATGGGGATCGAGATAGATAGCTTGACGAAGGAGCAGGAGGAGTACTTGAGGAGTTGGCGGATCTGAGATGGAGGAACTTCCTTTAGGCGCCCTCAGAGTGAGGGGATGGAGTAAGGGATGCGATCTTTGCTGGAAGGGAGCCAAGAGCGTCCTCTTCATAACCGGGGAGTGTCCCTTATACGGGAGCTGCTTCTACTGCACGATAGCCGATTGGAGGAGGGGTAAGGGAGACCTTATAATCGTGAACGAGAGGACTATCGAGGATGAATCCTCTCTCATTGAGGAGATAGAATACAACTCCTCTCTAGGAGTTGGGATAACTGGGGGAGAGCCAACGATCGTGCCCGATAGGGTTTACGAATACGTTAAGTTGCTTAAGGAGAGATTCGGAAGGGATTTTCATGTCCATCTTTACACCAATTCTATCGGTATAGATGAGAGGGCGCTATCGATTCTCTACGATGCCGGGGTAGATGAGATAAGGTTCCACACGTGGGATGAGAGGAAGTGGGAGAAGATAAGAATGGCTGTCTCCTTCGGATTCTCTGTGGGGGCTGAGATGCCATCGATCCCCGGGGAGGGATGGATGAGGAAGCTCATCCTACTTTCGGGCTTCCTTGATAGAGTAGGCGCTGATTTTTTGAACCTAAATGAGCTCGAATTCACACCTTCAAACAGAGAGAACCTCTTGAGAATGGGTATGAGGCCGAGGATCGACGATGAAGTTGGAGTTGAGGGGAGCGCGGAAGCCGCTAGGAGAGTGCTAGAATATTTGGAGAGGGAGACTGGGATAATGGGTTACTTCTGCCCGGCCTCCCAGAAGGAATATCAGGTGAGGATGAGGTGGATCAGGAGGGCATCCAATGTCGCTAGGGATTACGAGATGCCGACGGATGAGGGTACTCTCATATACGGGGAGGTCAGCGGACCCGAGGAGAAGCTCATGATAATCTTCAGGAAGTACGGGGGCCATTACAAGAGTGGGAAACTATTGATGAGAGCAGATTCTTTTGAAAAAGCCTCTAAAGAGATAAAAAAGCTCGGGTTAGACGGGAGGCTTATCGAGGTAATGCCGACCGAGGAGAGGAAGGTCCTCCAGGTTTACCCGCTCGAATTCATATTGAGGAGTAGGGGTTAAAAAGCAATTGTCTCTCCCATTTCAGGCGAATATGCCGCTATTCCGACCTTATCTAGCTCATCAGCGAATTCATCAGCCCTATCGCCATGGACCGCTACTACCTCCCTCGGGTTGAGATCCCTTATCGTCTTCAAGATGCCGGACCTACTCACGTGAGCTGAGAAGTTGAGCTGATTTACCTTCATCGTAACCCAGTTGTCTTCTCCATCTATCTCCATCTTCCCCTCCTCTAAAAGCCTCCTCCCCTCGGATCCATCGACCTGATAGCCTGTGAGGATGAGAGTGCTGCTCTCATCTTCCTTCCTCTCCTTAACGTAGTAATGCACGGGCCCTCCTTCAAGCATGCCCGATGTCGTGAGCACGACGCTGGGCCTCTTCGCTACCCTCTCCCTCATCCCCCAATCCCTCACGGGGATCATGCTTCTTATCGTCAAGCTCATCTCCTCATAATTCCTGACCTTATTTGAGAACTCCGAAGTTATCTCAGTGCTCTTCTTAGCCATGCCATCGAGGAATATGTCCCCCTTGAAGCCCCTAGCCCTCAGGGCCATCGCGACCTCCAGCAGTCTGCCTATAGCGAAGCCAGCTATTATAGCTGTGCCCCCGCTGTTCAAAGTCTCCATCACTGTCTCCTTCAAGAGTATCTCCTGCTTATCCCTAGGTGGGTGCTCCTTCTTCGCATAAGTCGTTTCAGTTATCAGTATATCCACTTTAGGGACGTCCTCTATCCTAGCTGGAGGCATGAGCCTCGATTCCACAGTATTGAAGTCCCCAGTGTAGAGCAGGGAGGTGCCATCGTAACTTATGTGGAACATGGCGCTCCCCGGTATATGTCCCGCATCTATAGCAGTGACTTCGAGATCGCCCACTTTGAACGGGATATTGAAATCTATAGTCCTGAAGTTTTCCAAGGTCTTGTTCACATCTCTTGCCCCATATCCCAAGTTATGGCCCTTCAATTTCGCTACTTTTATCGAATCATAGAGCAGGAGCTCCGTATAGTACTTCGTTATGTCCAGAGCGTAGATGGGCACTTCCATGCCGTGACTCACGAGCCTGGGCAATGCGCCGGAGTGGTCTAGGTGAGCGTGCGTGAGGAGCACAGCGTCTACTTCCTCCGGGATCGGGGGGAACTCTGGGTGCTGCTTGGGTATTAACTTCATCCCGTAGTCCAGCAGGACCTTCGTTCTTCCGGCTTCGAGTAGTATAGCGCTCTTCCCAACTTCCCTAGTTCCCCCTAAGCATGTTATGGATATCTTAGCCACTTTCATCACCTCTGACCTCTTCAGGTCTTAGCGAGGATATGCCCAGTAGCCCTTTAAAAACATGTGAGCGTGGGGATTCGATGAGGTGACATCATGAGTTACGTCCCTTTCTCGGATTTCAAGAAGCTTGATATAAGGATAGGGGAGATAATAGAGGCTGATAGGATAGAGGGGAGCAGGAAGTTAGTTAGATTAGTAGTAGATCTGGGCAGTGAGAGGAGACAGCTCGTAGCGGGCATAGCTGAGTTCTATGAGCCGAAGGATCTCATAGGGAGGCAGATAGTTGTAGTGACGAACTTAGAGAGGAGGAAGTTCATGGGAGTTGAGTCCCAAGGCATGATGCTAGCGGCTGTAGTCAATGGTAGACCTGTCCTCATTGAACCCGAGGAGAAAGTCCCGCCTGGGACACCAGTCTCATGATTCCTCCTCGGAGGCTCCGAGTATCCTATAAACTTCCACCCCTTCGTCCCCTATCTTTTTGAAATCGAGGAAGGCCAATCCCTTCCTCTCGAGCCCCTCCAATATCTTCTTCGCGAGCTCCACTGGTAAGTTCAGCTCAGAGGATACATCTGCTATTGAGACGAATCCACCCTTCCTCTTAGCTAGCCTTATGACGGCTGCCTCTAACCTCTCCTCAGAGGCTTCGGCTTCCCTCAGCATATGCCTGAGGTAGATGATCAAGCCCCCCAAGCCCATTAGTGCTATCCCCGGTAGCACTCTCATTGGTTCGATCGTACTAGCTATCAGGAATATCAAGCCAAAAAATATGAGCACTGCTGAGAGTAGATAAGATAAGATATCGGATATTGAGGGCAATTTAACCCCCAATTTCCTCCTTCAGTTTCTTAAGCTCCTCCTCTAGTTGACTCTGCATCTCTATCTTGCCTAACTCCTTCTCTATGGCATCCCTCTCCTCCGGCTCCAGTAAGTCTAGAGCCCCTCCAGTAGCTATCAATTCGTCTATCGCTGCTGCTCTCGCCTTCATATCGCTAATTTTCTCCTCAGATCTCTCAATTATCCTAGCTGCTGATGCGAAGTCATCGGATAGGCCCGTTATCATCCCCTGAACCTCGACTTGAGCCTTCGATGCTTCATATTCTGCCTTAAGCTGCTCTTTCTTGGCCTTGAAGAGCTCTATCTTAGTCTTTAAATTATCCCTCAAAGCGAGCAACTTTTCCTCATCCTGCTTCATCTCATCTATCCTCTTACTTATGGTCTCCCTCTGCTGAACTAGGACTAGCTTCCTCTCCAGAGCTTGCTTAGCTAAATCCTCCCTACCCGCCTTAAGGGCCCTCTTAGCTTTATCGTCCATATCCTTTATCCTCTCATCCAACCTCTCTAACTCGAATTCCAGCTTCTTCCTAGCAGCTATCGCTCTAGATAATGCCATCTCAACGTTATGCAGCTGCTGAACGAGCTTATCATAAGCATAATCCAGCTGCTCCCTCGGATCCTCAAATCTGTCAAAAAGTTTGTTCAACTTGGCCTCCACATTCGCTCTCAATCTATCCCAGAATCCGGACATACGATCACCTCTACCTAAACCCCTCATAGGGATAAAAAGATGAGCCTCTCAAGGGTCACCTTCAGCATGTATTGACCCCCTGAGATCCCGCTAAGGCCCCTGAATTTTTACTTAAGACTTACCTTTGAGGGCTTCTCCGTATTTTTTGAGCGAGAGGAGGGAATATGCAGCCCTCTCCGGCGTGGGAAACACTGGCAGTCCCCTCCTCTTCAATTCCCTCAGGATGGAATCTACTTCATCGGTCGTAGGTACTGCTACAGCGACGATAGGTATCTTCGAGGATTTCAGGAGCTCCGATAATGCTTTCAGAGTCCTATCCGGTATCATAGCAGGTACCCCGAGCAAGGGAATTATGAAGAGGGCATCGTACTCACCGCTCTCAGAGAATATGCTGCCGACCTCCAGGAATTGCTCCGGCGTCGAGTCACCAGTCAGATCCGTCGGATTGCCAACGGGATAATAAGGGGGGAGTACCTCCCTGAGCTTCCTCTCCAGCCGTTCGGAAGGCGGGTTCAACCTGAAGCCTATCGATTCGAGGGCATCCACAGCTAATATCCCGAAGCCTCCCCCGTTAGTTATCACAGCCACTCTATCTCCCGACATTGGGGGTTGCGATACCAGCGTCTGAGTTGAATCCAAGAATTCCCCTAAGCTGCTTACAACTATTCCCCCGCTCTGCTTCACAGCGGAGTGGAATATCTCACTGCTCCCAGCCATCGATCCCGTATGACTCCTCACGGCCCTATCGCCCGATGACGTCTTGCCCCCTTTCAGGACTACTACCGGCTTCCTCCTGGATGCCCTCCTCATGGACTCCATGAACTTCCTCCCGTCAGCCACGCTCTCTATGTATGCAGCTATCACCTCGGTATCCTCGTCTTCCATGAGATATTCCAATAGCTCACCCTCATCCACATCCGCCCTATTACCATAGCTCACGAATTTACTTATCCCCATACCCTCTTTCCTCATCATAGTGAGCACAGTGCTTCCCAAACTACCGCTCTGTGTGATCACAGCTATTTTCCCCTCCCCTGGCCTCGGTATGACTCTCTCAGGGAGGAAGAGTGTATCTATTTTGTCCTTGGGGTCGAATATCCCGAGGCAATTCGGTCCAATGACCCTTATACCTCTCTTCCTCGCAACTTCAACGAGCTTCCTCTCCAGCTCCCAGTTCCCCACCTCAGAGAACCCGCCTGAGATCACCAGAGCTCCTCTCGCTCCTTTATCGGCTGCCTCCTCTATTACTGCGGGCGTAGCATCTGCCCTGACAGCTACTACGACTAAGTCAACGCTTTCAGGTATATCAGAGATAGACTTGTAGCATTTGATCCCTAAAATCTCATCTGCATTTGGATTTATCGGATATATTTTCCCCTCGAATCCTATTTCCACCATCCTCCTCAGGATGACATGCCCCACCTTCTCCTCGCTCCTAGATGCGCCCACTATAGCTACGGATCTAGGCTTGAAGAAGACATCCAGGCTCATGCTCCCCCTCATGGGTTACGTTAAAAATGGGCTAATGGACTATAAAATAATGCCATTGGAAGATGAGCTCCCCTTCGAGTCCCCTGAAGAAGCGTTCATCAGGATGAGTAGAAGTATCCTGAGCTCCCTCAACATCGAGAAGAGCAAGTACAAGTTGGAGTGGGAGGAGATCCCTGAGGGATCTCATGAGAATATAGCTGCTGTGGACGGGGGGAGCGGCATACTCTTCTTGAACCAGGGTCAGGTGATGTTCTTAACTTCCTCCTCCCTCTTCCAGAGGGATGAGAGGATTAGGAGATCTAGGAAATACCATATGGGCGTTCTAGATGTTTTCGCGCATAATGAGAGGGTTTCAATATGCAGGAAGACGATGGAGGTAAAAATGGCCATTAGAACGGTCGAATCGCTTAACCCAGATCTCCTGCTGCTTGATGGATCGCTTAAAGCATTTGTAGATGGGGATATATGGGCCACACCATTCGGCTCGAGGTATCCGGCTAGCGACGTGAGGAAGTTCCTGGATAAACTGCTTATGGGAATAGAGGGTATGGGGCTCGATCTCGCGAGTGGGTTCGTCCCCCTGACCCATAGTCAGGAGTACTCGAGGGAGATAGACGCTATGATAGGGGAAGTCCTGGAGGGGAGCGGGGGGACCCTGAGGAAAGATGAGCTCCTGAGGGCCAGAGCTTATTTGGAGAGATATGAATTCCTTTACTCGATGAATAAGCTCCTTAGTATGTCTAAGAACGTTGTAGCGATATCTAAGAGATCGGGGAGTAATGCTTATTTCGGATCGGAGATCCCCGATATTGAGATAGTTAGGAGGTGCTATGAAATGAGGCCAGGGTTCCTCAAACCTATTTCTATGAATTTGGACTTCCAGTATCACGGTATAGATAGCTCATATCCAATTAAGCTAACTTATGCGAGGCTGGAGAGAGGAGCTAACGTCCTGAGGATAGAGGTTCTGGGGGATCGTGAGGATATTGGGGAGATATTGGGATCCCTCGCCAGAGATTCAATAAAAGGGTACCCGTATCACCTGAGGATAGCTCATGAAATGGCGAAGGTCGGGAGGAAGCTGATCCAGTTCTTGACGAAGAACTTACACTTGGATCTCGTTAGCGGGAGGGAGGTACTTGGGGAGTGACTCCTTGGGCAAAGTCGCCCCGGGCACCACGCCCCTCTCGGTGCAGATGGTGGCTTATGAAGGCGTGATCCCGAGGGTCGGTGAGTACGTCATACTGGAGGATGGGGACGTCAGGGTGCTCGGTATGATAACTGACGTCATCATGGGAGCCTCCGAGCTCGAGAGGGAGGATCTTCTTCAGGCGAATTATTACGATAAGATCCTTAAGTTGATTGAGAGGCCTTCCAATTGGATAAAAGCCTCTATAAAGATGATAGGGGTTCTAGATGGGAGCAACATCTCCGGGACGCCTAAGATACCTGTATCGCCTGCAGCGGATGTCAAAAGAGCCCCAACCAATATTTTGACCGAGATCTTCAAACCGAACGATGGTGACGGGATAAGGATAGGGAGTTTGATGACTAGGGATGACGTCGATGTTTACCTAGATCCCGATGAGATACTCTCAAGACATCTGGCTATTCTAGCGGTCACGGGCGCTGGGAAATCAAACACAGTCGCTGTGATACTTGAGGAGATCCTGAGGCTCGGGGGTGTGGCTCTACTTTTCGATGTGCACTCTGAATATTCTAACATGTCCCTGGATTGTGATGGGTGCTATGTCGAGACGATACAGCCCGAGATAGATCCATTGACACTCAGCATCGATGAGGTGGCTAAATTAATAGGTATATCCTACGAATCTGCCGCTAAAATGTACATATTCCTTAAGAGAGCTCATAAGAATGCGAAAAATCTCTTGATGAGGGAGGAGTTAGGGGATTACATCAGGAGGGCAGGAATAGATGGCGATCCTCAGGATCTACTCGCTGGTATACATGCTATAGTTAAGCTCTCCGCGGATGAGGAAGGTGGCTCTGATGATGAGAACCTACTGAGGTACGAGTATAGGGATAGGGAGAGCATATTGAGCCTCTTAGCTAGGCTGGAGCATGTGAGGGAGAGGTATTCCAGGGTTTTAGTCTCACGGGCCGGTGAGATAGTCGATCACCTGAACTATGGAAAGCTTGTCGTAGTCGATTTGGGTCAATTAGACACGGAGTTAACGGATATAGTCGTCGGTAAGACCCTCCTAACTCTACTAGATAGGGCTAAAAAGAGGAGAATGGGGTCAGATGTTTGGATGCCTATTCCCGTGCTCTCAGTGATAGAAGAAGCGCATATACTGGTGCCCTCCATGATGGACACTTACACGAATTATGCCGCCTCGAAAATAGCTAGAGAAGGTAGGAAATTCGGGATTGGTCTCTGCTTAGTCAGTCAGAGGCCTAAGGGCATAAACACGGACATACTCTCGCAGATGGTCAATAAGATAATATTGAGGGTGATAGAACCTGAGGACCAGGCATACATAAGGAGGGCTACGGAGTTCCTCAGCGAGGATATGGTGAAGTACCTCCCGTCCTTGGATATAGGGGAAGCGGTAGTCGTCGGTCCTATGCTCAAGATACCAGCTCTCATAAAGGTCAGATTATCCAAAGCCAAGAGGAGGGGGGAGAGCCTGAAAGCGAGGGAGCTATGGAAGAGGGGAATTGAGAGGAAGGACTTCAGGGACGATTATTACTCAGCCATAGGTGATTGAGATGAGGCTAGTTCATTTATCGGACAGTCACTTGGGGAAGGCTCAATTCAATCTAGCTGAGAGGGAGGAGGACTTCTACTCATCCTTCAGTAGGGCTATAGATATCGCTATATCGGAGAAGCCGGATCTACTCATATATACTGGGGATCTATTCGATAGCTACAGGCCCCATCCCAGGGCATTCGTTAGGGCGTTCGAATCCCTCATGAAACTGGCTGAGAGGGGGATACCGATAGCTATAATAGAAGGGAACCACGAGCTGGGGCCGGATGTCGTGAGAAAGCAGATAACTTCCCCTATCGCGAACATGGAGGCTCTCTTCAATAGGCTCGGTTATGGGAAGCTGTTCATAAGGCTCAATGCGAAGGTTGAGAGGATAGGTGATCTCGTTGTGGCTGGCCTACCCTACAAGAGCTTGGGTAAAGATGTCCCGGCTATGATAAGCAATTTGGAGGGAAAATGCAAGAGTTTGTGCAATTGCCCCTCAGTCCTGATGATCCACCAGGGAGTTAAGGGGATGATCAAGACGTTTTATCCGGAGCTCGATTTCTCCCATATAGCGAGCACTAGCTTCAACTATGTCGCTATGGGGCACTATCACAATAAGGTCGTGAGGAGGAGTGGGAATAGAGTGTTCGCCTACCCCGGATCCACTGAGATCGTTGAGCTGAGGGAGGCCTTCACTTCGGATGGAAGCAAGTACATACTCTCCGTAGATATAGAGAGGGATGGCGTTGATGTTAGGGAGATAAAGCTCGAGACGAGGCCCTTCATAACTTTCTCCGAGATCATAAGGAACACGAGAGATCTCTATTCCCTAATAGAGAGGATAAGGAATGAGATTAAGGGGAAGGAGAGGCCTGTTATATGCGGGAGAATCCAGGTGAAGGAATCCCTGAAGCCCGGGTTCTCAACTGGGGAGATCAAGAGATCCCTCTCTAGCGATGCCCTCCACATAGCCGTCAAGGAGAGGTTTGAGGAGAGGGAAGAGGTATCGGATGAGGCCCCGTTGCTGGGGCTAGAGGACACAATATCTCAATTGATAGGCTCCCTCAAGATAGATGAGGATATCAAATCCCTCGCTATTAGGATATTCGACATATGGTACAGGGAGGGGAAGAGGGGAGAGGATTTCCTGAATGAGGTCATGAGGATGGTGGAGGAGCCTTGAGGATAAAAAGAATATCGCTTGAAAACTTCGGATCTCATCAAAAAACTGATATAACTTTCGCCGATGGGATAAATGCTATAATAGGGAACAACGGAGCTGGGAAAACGACTATACTTGAGGCAATAGCTTATGCTCTCTATCACAGAGCCAGCAGGCAGCAGGATGAACTGATAAGGATCGGAGCCCCCTATATGAGGGTAGCGCTCGAGTTCGAGGTCGATGGGAGGAGCTATATAGTGACTAGAGAGAGGGGGAGGGATGGGGAAGTATCCGCAGAGCTTCATGAGATCATAGAAGGGGGTAAAAAACTCATACAGAGGGACCAGAGCAAGGTATCATCCCAGATAGAGGCAATCTTGGGATTCAGCAGGGATGTATTCCTCCAGGGGATCTACGTGAGGCAGGGTGAGATACAGGAGCTATTGGAGAGCCAGCCTTCGAAGAGGAAGGAGATAATCGCCAGGCTCCTTGGCATAGATATGCTTGAGAGGTTATGGGAGGAGCTCAGGGAGGTCATAGACAGGCTTGATTCAGAGATAAGGGCGATGGATAGGGAGATAGCCGCTATGGGGGATGTGGATAAGGAGAGGCTGGAGGTGGAGAGGAAGATAGAGGAGCTCAAGGGGAAGCTCTCCGAACTAGATTCTCAAAAATATATCCTTCAATCGAAGATAGAGGAGCTTAGAAAGTTAGTTGATGAGATCGAGGAAAAGAGGAGGAAGTTCATCGAGCTGAAGTCTAAGCTCACCGAGATAGAGAGGAAAATCGAGCAGAATATTAGAAAGAAGAGAGAACTTGAAAGCGAACTTATTAGAATCGATGAAAGCTTATCGAAGCTTCCGGAGATAGAGAAGATCGCATCAAAGTTCGATAAGATTTCTAGGCTGAGGGATTTAGCAGTGAAGCTTTCGGATCTGAGGAGAAATATTGAAACAGCCAACGAGAAGCTAGATGAGCTCAGGGCTTTAGAGAAGGAGATCTCGGATATAGAAGGGAGGAAAGAGATCCTCGTGAGGATTAAGGAGGAAATAGAAGAGAAGAGGAGCAAGAAACAGGAGCTCACTAAGATGGATATGAAGCTTGCAGGTTTGAAGGAGAAGGAAAGTGATCTTTTGAGGAGAATCGATGAAATAAGGGTTTTATCGAGCTTAGAGCTCAATTCACTGAGGGAGATTGCTGAGGAGGTTCCTGAGGATCCGGAGGATGCTCTTCAATTCTGCTCACAGTTCTCCGAGAATCTTAAAAAGCATTTAGAGGAGATCGATCAAAATATGAAAAATTTGAATAATGAAATCGCCGCGTTGAGGGAGAGGATCAACAGTTACTCAGTATACTTGGGAGAGCTGAGCACGAATCCGGAGAGGTGTCCGTTATGCGGCTCAAAGCTCACGATGGAAGTAATAGAGGAGCTCAGGGGAAACCTCCAGAGGAGTTTAAATGAGATGGAGGCGAGGATTCCTGAGATAGAGGAGAGACTGGCTTCTCTGAATGAGGAGAGAAAACTGACTGTGGAGAGGATCGGGAGGGTAGATGATGCATCGAAGAAGCTGAGGGAAAATCTGAGGGAGCTTAGCAGCATTAATGATTCTTTGAGGAAGATAGAAGAAGATATAAGGGATTTATCAGAGAAAATCGCTGAGTTAGGGGATCATTTGAGGGACCTGGATGAATTGGAGTTGGAATACAGGAAATTGATTTCCGATATCGAGAGAGTTGAGAAGCTGAAGGAGAAGGCTGAGGGGTTGAGGTCGCTACTCATTGGAGTGGACTTAGATAAGATGAGGCAGGAGATAAGCTCCCTCGAGGGAGAGATAGCTTCATTAACGAAGGAGCTGAATGTTGTGAACATTGAGGAAGAATATCAGAGATCAAAAAAAGCTTTTATAGAGTTTGAGAGGCTTAAGGGACTTCTGAGGGAGAGAGAAAGGATTTCAAGTATTTTAAATGAGCTTTCGGAGGAAATATCTTTGGATAGTGAGAAGGTCAGAGAACTCTCTGAAATGATAGCATCTCTCGGCTTCGATGAAGCTGCCCTATCAGAAGCGAGGAGCGAGTTGAATGAAGCGGAGGAGAGGATGAGAGAGATAATTAAAACTAGGGGAGAGCTTGAAGGGGTCATGGGAGAGCTTAAGAAGAAGATCAGTGAGTTAGAAACTAAATCTGAGAAGTTGAGGAAGCTCAGGGAGAGGAAAGAGAAATATGAGAATTTCAGACTGAAGGTATTGAAGATAAGGGAAATATTCAGTAGGGATAGGGGTATACAAGCTTCCCTGAGGGAGAGGGCCAAGCCAATAATAGAGAGGGAGCTCAATGAGATCTTCAGCTCATTCGGGTTCGATTACGATTCCATAGAGCTTGATGAGAACTTCACTCCCATCCTGAGGAGAGGGGGGAAAGCTTACTCGTTCGACATCTTGAGCGGTGGGGAGAGGATCTCCTTAGCGCTCGCTCTGAGACTAGCTATAGCTAGATACCTCGTTTCAACTAAGATAGAGTGCTTCATCCTAGATGAGCCAACCATACATTTGGATGATGAGAGGATAGAGTCCCTGCTCGAGGCCCTCTCATCGCTCCAGATACCTCAGATAATAGTGGTGACGCACTCCCCAAGGTTCAGGGATATAGCGTCCAGATCCATACTCGTCAGTAAGGTGAATGGTATTTCGAATATTGAGATGTTAGAGGAGGTGATGGTAAGCGATTAAATATGGGTTACGGGCGATAGGCTTGGGGGGTTAGTTGGGAGATAAGAGGAAGACCCCTTATGATGACCCCTTCGATCGCTTCATAAGGGACGTGATGGAGCTGCTGAGGAAGATGGATGAGGATCTATCTAGCTTCATCAACGGCGATATATCATGGGACGCTGAGGAGGGAGAGGGGGTCGAGATCTCCCCCGAGCCCGATACTTCATCTGAGGGGGGGAGGGGTTTGGAGTTAGAGGAGCAGTTAGTTGATGTTATAGATCTGGAGGATGAGATCCTCATAGTCGCTGAGGTTCCTGGTATAAGTAAGGAGGATATCTCAGTCAGGTTGAAGGGGAAGGAGATAACTATAAAGGCAGGGGATCTCCTGAGGAGGATACAACTATCAATAGAGCCTGACTCAGAGAGGATAAGGGCCACTTACAGGAACGGGATTCTGGAGGTAAGGATACCTAAAAGGTAGGCTAATTGACGAGGATCTCATCCTCCGATTTACTCAGATCATTAGGTTATGATTTTGAAGCCTATTCTGAGGATGGGATAAGGCCAAAAACCGTCGAGGTCAGTTTCGGGGATCTCTTCCCTGAATTATATATTGGCGAGGGGAAGAGTAGGGAGATAGCAGATAAGAAGCTTTATTTACATCAGATGGAAGCCCTAAATTCCCTTGAAGATGGTAAGAATATTATATTGATTTCTGGGACTGGCAGCGGGAAGACGGAAGGTTGGTTCTTCTATACCGCGAAGGGGAAGAGGACTTTAGCTCTCTATCCAACCTTAGCCCTCGCGAACGATCAGATCAGGAGGTTGGAGAATTACTCGAGGGCCTTAGGCATGAACCCGCAGATCTTGGACGCTAGGAGGAGGGAGCTACTCGTATCCTCGCATGGGGCTCATGGCATCAGGGAAGTGGTCACCTCATCTAACTTAGTTATAACGAACCCCGCATTCCTTCTGGTAGATCTGAAGAGGCTCTCCAAGGGATACCTGCTGAGCTTCCTCAGGAAGCTGGAGCTACTCGTCCTGGATGAGTTAGACTTCTATGGGCCGAGGGAGATAGCTCTTCTTCTATCGATAATCAGGATAATCTCTCTTATTTCAGAGAGGAAACCTCAGATAGCTGTACTTACTGCAACGCTGGGAAATCCTGACGATCTTGCCTCATTCCTAACTTCGACCAATGGAAGGGAGACCTCAATAATAAGGGGAGATCCCTTCAGGCCCAGGAACGATGTCTACCTAGTATTAGGGAAGAACTTGAGGAGCATCTGGGATTGCCTCAAGGCTCATGAGATTGAGATACTTTCGAGCGATGTGGGTGAGGATGTCAGGAACTCCCTGAAGGATTATAAGTCCTTCGAGAGGGAAGTGTATAAGCTAGTGGAGATCGCGAGATCTCTAGGTATAGAGTGCCCTCAACCCTTCATGGATCCGGCTGAGATCATATCGAACTATGAGAGAGATGAAGGAGTTACTGTTGTATTCACGAACAGTATAAGGAGCGCTGAGAATCTGAGGAAGAGGTTAGTCAACGAGTTCGGCCTGACTAAAGTGGCTTCTCATCATCACTTAGTGCCCAAGGATGAGAGGGAGAGGATAGAGGATGCGGCGAGATCTGGGGAGCTTAGGATACTGATAAGTCCCAGGACCCTCTCCCAAGGGATAGATATAGGGAATATCATAAGGATCGTCCACCTAGGGCTCCCGGATAGCTTGAGGGAGTTCAAGCAGAGGGAGGGGAGGAAGGGGAGGAAGGATGTCGGGTGGACCGAGACTGTGATATTCCCGTTATACAGGTGGGATAGGGAGCTCCTCTCTAGAGGAGCTGACGCCATGGCTAAATGGCTCAAACTACCACTTGAGATAACCCTTGTGAACCCATCGAACAAGTACTCCATGCTCTTCGAGGGCTTATTCAAGGTGATAAACCCCCAGATGAGGGATCACCTGAGGGAGGAGGAGATCAGATTACTCACAGAGCTGGGGCTCATATCGCAGGGCAATTTAACGGAAAGGGGGAAGAGGGTATGGGAGATGATCAACTTCTATGAGTTCGGTCCTCCTTATGGATTCAAGAGGATCCTCAAGGAGGACAGTGAGTTCAGGTACTTAGAGGATATAGGTCACTGCGACTTAGTCGAGAGATTCCAGCCCGGCTGCATAGATTATGGGAACGACTCCATCGTCCTCGATTTCAGGAGGAAGGGTAGGGTGATAACTGGAGTTATCGAGGGGCCCTTCAATTACGGGACCATATACTCCTTCGATGCCCTGGCTTTCATGCTGGAGGAGTACGAGAGAATAAAGGCGGAATGGGGGGAGAGGCCCGATATAATAGATGATTATCACAAGGGGAGGATCGGCTCTGAGGTAGTTTGCGTAGTAGATCCACCCATAGATGGGTTCGGCCTCAGGACCAAGGTGCCAAATAGGGTCTATTGGAAGCTCAGTTCCTCCAGGGTGAGGCCCGTGAACGCGGGGAAGAGTACGATATTGCTCAGGGAGAACAGATCCCTCCCCGTGATAACACAAACTGGGGGAGTTTACAGGGATTATACATACGGTATATCTGTGGAGCTTGATCCTAAGGAGGACTTAGTTTGGCTCAGGATAGGATTGGCCACTCTCATGCTCGTCTCGAGGCTCTCCCTCGGTATACACGTGGACTCCATCTATTACGAAGTGGCCAACTTGGGTGAGAAGAAGGTCATGATGCTCCATGAACCTGAATCCGCCGGTTTGATAGAGAAGTTGGACTGGCTCAAGGTCGCTAGGGAGATCGATCTCTTCGAGCCCGATGATCTCTCCGAGATAATAATGATGCTGATAGATGAGGAAGCCCACTATGAGTTCGTGATCAGGGGTCTAAACTGGAATCTAGCGAAGAGATTCGCTAGGAGAGCTGTGGATTACATCTTAGCTAAGCAGATGATCCCCTTCATCCTAGAAGGGAAGAGTTTCATGATTCCAAGGCCCTCCAGAGCTAATAAAGTGCTCTCCCTGGATTTCATCGGGATCAGGTTATCTGATTCCATATCAATCGGATTCCTGGGGCTCTATGATGGGGAGAATACCGAGACTCAGCTGGTGGTCAAGGAGTTCTTCGACTCCACGGGAATGAACCTCTCACCCATCGAGAAGTGCGTGAATGAGGGCTTCATCGTAGTCGGCTGGGACTTCGATTCACTATTGAAGGACCTATTCTCGATGAACCAGAGGACCCTCTGCTACATACTTCAGGGTCTGAAGGAGGAGGGCAGGTTCTTTGAGCTCAAACCCTTAGTTGAGGATTTCCTCAACCTGAGCCCAGTATCTCTAGAGGAGGTGTCGAGGAGGATCTGGGGGATAGGTGGTTCCATGAAGGATGTTATCATGGAAGCTAGGAGATCCATTGGAGAGATAGAGGAGAGAAAAGGTGCAAATTGGGAGAGATATACAAAATATCTCAGGGAAAAAGCGAAAAATATAATTGAAGAGAGAGCCAGGGCCATCTATCTAACTTTTCTCGCTTTAGGTCGAGGTTAGTAGACCGGTATCTCACCATCTATGAGCTTCTCAACGAATTGATCTATCCTGGATATCCCCCTCAGTAAAACCTCTTCCACTTGCTTCCTTATCTCCTCGAAGTTAGATTCTGTATGTACTTCGGCAGCTATTAGAGTCGGTTCGTTTATGGGCCAACCTATCCTGCTGAGGAGCCAAACGTAAGCTTCCTTTATCGATGGCACTTCCTTCACTATCTCTCTAGCCATTTCATATGCATAAGCGTTGTATATCTTCCCCACGTGACTCACAGGGTTCTTTCCAGCTGCAGCTTCTGAACTCCTGGGTCTCATCAAGGATATCACTCCATTCACTCCATTCCCCCTTCCAACTTGACCGGAGTCTCCTCCTTCAGCCGAGGTGCCCAAGACGGTCAGGTAGACCCCTCCAACTCCTCTACCCCTGACGTCAAGCGTATTCAAGTGGACCTCTATGGAATCGAAGGCATCGCTGTACCTCTCCTTGAGGAAGGAATTTATCCTCTCCAGGACTTCATCCTTCCTCTTGAAATACTCATCTTCGCTTGATATGAACCTATCGACGAATGCTAGAGCTATCGTGAGGTCCAATTTATTATCATATCTGCTCCCCATTACCTTAACGTCCTCACCCGTCTCCTCGAAGTCCCTCTTAAACTCCCTCGAATTCAGGAACCTTTCTACATCTAAAACGACCCTTTCCGTCCTTGAAAGGGGTGCATAACCCACGGCTGCTGATGTGTCGTTAGCCCCCATTATCTTGCTCCCCCTCCTGAATATATCCGTCAGCTCAGCGCTTCCCTGCTTCATCTCCACTTGATATCTCACATGACGCTCCGGATCCACGAACCTCAGGTTCTCCCTTATCCAGGATTTAGCCGCTCTCTTCACTACCTCCTCAAGATCTATAGATTCTCCTCCGAATGAAGTAGTTGCCCTATCCCCGAAAACGATCAGCATAGGTTCTATTACCCTTCCTCCCCCGAAGGCTGGCTCCGTTACTCCGGCTGCTAGTAGGGATTTATCCGCATTGTAATGGAGCAGGCCCCCAAACTTCCTCAGGTACTCCCTATTCAGCTCTAGGGAAACTCTCTCCATTATTCCATCCGCTATCGTATCCGGATGGCCGATACCTTTCCTCTCAACTATCTCTATGGGTTGCTCGTCAACGGGAGGTCTACGAGAGAGGGAAACCTTCAACGAGGTCATATGGCATCAGACGGGAATCGATCATATGAAATAAATAAACATTCCACTTAACCCGATACCCCGAAGGTGGAATCAGTTGATCCTGATAGTGACCACTACTGGGAAATGCAACATGAAATGCTTGTACTGCGGTGGCAGCTTCGATCCTAAGCTCGTACCTTGGTCGGAGGAATATAGACTAGAGGATCTAGTCGATTTGGTAGTGAGGACCGGTTGCGATGTGGCCTTCTACGGGGGAGAGCCTCTCCTCAATCCCAAGCTAGTAATGGATGTGATCGATTCATTGAAGTCGAGGGACTGGAGAGGTAGGTTCATAATACAGACGAACGGCACCCTATTCGAGAGTTTACCCTTGAGCTACTGGCTGTCCTTCGACTCCATACTCCTCTCCGTGGATGGGAGGCCTGAAGTGAACGATGAGGGCAGAGGGAAGGGAAATTATAAGAGAGTAATAGAAACAGCGAGGAATTTGAGAAAATATGGATTTTCTGGAGATTTAATAGCCAGAATGACCGTCTGGGAGAGGACAGATATATACGAAGAAGTGACTCACCTCCTGAGCTTGGGGCTATTCGATCACGTCCACTGGCAACTCAACGTCATCTGGTCCGAGAGATGGGATTTCAGGGATTGGTCGGAGCGCTCTTATCTACCTGGACTCAGGAAACTGGCCTCCTTATGGTTGGAGGAGATGAGAAAGGGGAAGGTTTTGGGGATAGTCCCATTCTTAGGAATAATGAGAGCTGAGCTATTCGGGGATCTACCCTCTCCTCCCTGTGGAGCCGGTAGCGAGAGCTTCACCTTGCTGCCCAACGGTAAGATCTTAGCTTGCCCTATAGCTGTTGACTCTAGTTGGGCGGTCGTCGGGGAGCTGGGTAATGGGATCAGAGAAGTCAGTATAGGGGAGCCCTGCAAGAGCTGCGATTACTTCAAATACTGCGGAGGTAGGTGCCTCTACGCTTACATGGAACGCTTATGGGGAGAGGAAGGGTTCAGGGAGGTCTGTACTGTGACTAAGGAGACGATAAAGATAGTCTTAGAGCATGGAGAGGAAATAAGATCTTTGATCAGAGAGGGGGTGATATCCGCCGAGGACCTTTATTATCCCCGCTATAATAATACGGTGGAAGTAATTCCTTAGGTGGTCGAGTTGGATTGGGAGGACTTGCTAATCGAAGCTATGAAGAGCAAGACGAGGGTCAGGATCCTGAAATACATCATAAATGCAGGAGGAGCCAATATAAGTAGGATATCTAGGGAGTTGGGGATCTCCTACACGAGCGCCGAGAGGAACTTAGAGGCCCTGAGTAAGGCCGGTATATTGGAGGAAGTGAAGCTGGGGAGAGTGAGGGTATACAAGATGGGGGAGGGGGAGGGCATTATTAAGTTAATAAAATGCTTAACCGGAAGGGATTGATTCAGTCCCAAGGAGATTTCTTCGATCCCTTCCTCACATAAGTCCTATAGTCCCTGTAGTATTTCCCACGCGGCCCCTGTCCTCTCCTGTTCAGGTCCTTCCTCACGACAACTTTCCTGCTATTAGCTCTCTCAACGAAACCGTTTCTATTGGAATCCCTCACCGCTAGATAGCTCGCGAAGATCACGATGAATGCTCCTATCCCTATGCTCATCCATAGGTTGTCCAGACCTATCCAGGATAGGGAGGCTGAAGCTATCTCCGGTATCTTGACAGTTATCTTCCTGCTCACCCAGTTCGACCAAACACCCTTATCATCCTTAACCCTGAAGCTCACGGTATAATTCCCGCTCTTCGAGTATGTGTAGTTGAGGTAATCGTGGGGTATGGAGTTCCCCTCGAGCTCCCCCGTGAATATCTTCCCATCGCCCATATTCCACTCGTAAGCCACTACTTTGCCATCGGGATCGACGCCCATCCCTTGGAATAGGAATGTGACGTTATCGAGTGTCTTTATGGATATTATGGAAGCCTGAGGTGGTCTATTTCCTCTCACAGAGACACTGACAGTATAATAGGAGGACTCGAGTCCCTTCGAATCGATCGCCTTCACCTTAACTGTGTAAGCACCTTCCTTCGGGTAGGTATACTTGATCTCAGCGTCCCCCTTCCTCACAGTGCCATCGCCGAAATCCCAAGTGTATGTTATCGGATCACCATCGGGATCGTAAGCGGATGCCCTGAATGATATAGTAGCCCCAGGGTCCGGATCCTGCGGGCTGAACGTTACCGAAGTTATGATTGGTGCCCTGTTCGGGGGCTTCGCCTCAGTCATCCTAGACTTAACGTAAACCTTGACGGATGTCTCATTCGAGATGGCTCCCTTATCATCAGCGACTTTCACCGTGACTGTGTAAGTGCCTTCTCTCGAGTAAGCGTGAGTGACTTTAGTTAGGTTAGCCCCCTGCTGCTTATTGCCATCGCCGAAATCCCAGTAGAAGGTAGTTACGCGGCCGTCGGAATCGGAAGCCTCAGCTACGAATGTAACCTTCTCATTCGGTTGCGCGGGATTTGGATAAACATCCTTAAGCTCAACTACGGGCGGGTAATTTGGTTTCTTGACGGTTACCGTAGCAATGTAAACGTTTGATTCCTTCATCCAAGTATTCTTCACGCTCACCTTAACTGTATATTGAGTGTAATCCTTGTAGGTATGGGAGACGTCCATACCATAATAAGCTATTATAGAAGCGCCCTTTTGTGTCTCATTTATCTTATAACCGCCCGTTTTTTTGAGAGTCTGCCCATCACCGAAATCCCAAATCCACTCCCTTGGCATATTATCCTCAGTCGTGGTTTTCTCGAAAGCTGCCACGGCGGTGAAGTAGACTGTAGTTCCCCTAACTGTATATGATAAGCTGACTATCCTAGGTGGAGGTAGTGAGGATGCGATTGCCTCACATCCGGTACCTGCCGAAGCGCTTATCGTCATGAGCAGAATTAATGCTACGCCCGTGGAAACTAACATTTTCGTTGCTTTCATCGAGCGATAACTCCGGGATCACCTAAATAAATGTTACATGCTCTAATTCTTAACTTACCAATGCAACCGTTTCATATATTGGAGTCATCTAAAAACCCAGTAAATCGAAAAAAATTTGAGATTTAATATACTTACTGTATGTTTTTATATCTAAAAGATGGAAGTTTATTTTTTCTCAGCTCACCTTTATGTAATTTTCTTAACATTTTAAGACGATATGAAAAATAAATTTATGAATCTATAACAGCTGAAATAACTGTCATCCGATCTGAGCGAGCATCCTATCAACTATTTCGCTGAATGCCTTAGCTACAGGGCTCTCGGGATCCTCCATCACTATGGGCTTACCCTCATCAGTTAGCTCAACTACTTTCGGATCTATTGGGATCTCACCGAGGAAGGGGACTCCCCCCTCCTCCGCGAGCTTCCTGCCGCCACCTTCCCCGAATATCTTGATCTTCTCACTACCGCATTTGAAGTAGCTCATGTTCTCTATTAGACCGAGGACCTTTATGTTCATAGCCTTAGCCATCCTTATCGCCCTCCTGACATCCATCAGGGCGATCTTCTGAGGAGTGGTCACTATAACGATGCCATCGAGGGGGATGAGTTGCATCACGCTCAATGGTTCATCTCCTGTTCCAGGAGGGAGATCTACCACCAGAAAATCCAAATTCCCCCATTTTGTACCTTCCACTAATTCCTGTATCGCTTTGGCCTTGAGGGGTCCTCTCCATATGACAGCATCTTCGTCCTCTATCATGAACCCCAGTGAAATGGCCTTTATCCCTAAAGGACCTTCTACAGGGATCAGCTTGTTCTCCTCGACATATACTTGGGAGCCCAGTAGACCGATGGCCCTAGGGACGTTAGGTCCCGTGAGGTCCGTATCCATTATGCCGACGGAATAACCCCTCCTAGCGAGTTCAGCTGCTATGTTCACGGAGACAGTGGTCTTACCGACTCCTCCCTTCCCGCTCATCACAGCTATCTTTCTCTTGACATATTTCAGGCTCTCCAGCTCTTTAGATTGCGTCGATCCCTCACTCTTCATCGAAGTCACCACTCAAGCGACCCACATTACTGGAAAAACTTTTTGGAGATCAGCGTGAATAGAATCTACCTAAGACATAAGGAAGGGCCATCCTCCCCTTGACTCTGAGCCCTATAGATATCAGTTGACCGTGCTTGAGGGGATAGTCCATTACCCTCTTCCAGCTCATCCCCTCCTGAATCCACACTCCTCCAGGTGCGCCCATATCGCTTATCCAGAACTCCCCGCCTACCTTAGATATCTCAACCCACCCGAGAGGCGGGCCTGGGGGTAAGAGCCTCCTGTTCCCTATCTCCTGGAGGCAGACATCGGCATTTCCAGTGCCTCCCTGCCTCTTTATCCTCCCTATCGTTATCTTTGAGGTCAAATTTATTACTTTACCTTGGATAACGAGTCTCGGCCCCTCTCCCTGGGGCAGTTTCCTCCCCATGAGGGCCAGGGACATCTCACTAGCGCTCCCGAATCTCCCCCATGGCTCCGGATTGAGGGATCTCTCCAAGACATACTTGAGGTTGTCGGAGATGTTATTTGGGACCTTTATGGATGAAGGATCCTCAGGAGGATCCCTTCCGGTTAACATGAAGAGGAGGAGTGCTCCAACTGAATATATATCTGACTCCGGGGAAACTTCCCCCTTTAGGAATTCCGGGGCGCTCCATCCCAATGTAGCAGCTAAAGATTTGCTTCCGAACCTCCTAGCGACTCCCATATCGATTAGGACGGGATGCAATGGCTTAGGAAGTATTATGTTTTCCGGCTTAATGTCACCATGAGCGATCCCCAATGAATGTATCCTCTCTAATGCGGAGAGGCATCCTAGAGCAACTCTAATGGCATCTCCCTGTGTCGCAATCCTCCCTGAGAATGCTTCCCTCAACGTCGGGCCGGGGACGTACTCCTCGACGAGAGCTGAGGCTTCGGGGATCCACTCTATGAATCCTACGATGTTTTCGTGAGGCACTGGCTTTGAGACCTCCTCCAGTATCTCAGCCTCCTCGGCTAGGAGGTACCTCGATAGCTCATCATCCTTAGGGAGCTTCACTACTACTAGCTCCCTTTCCCTCCTCGCCAGGAATACCTTCGAGAATCCCCCTTCTCTCAGCATTCTTATCAGCGTGTATTTATCTACTTTCCCTAAGGATCCCCTATTCATATCTCGGGCACACCCAGGTCCTCCGATTCGTATGAGAACCTGAGTCTAGCGACCTCAGCGACATCTATGACAGCTCCATTGACTAACTTAACGAATTCCCTTCCTATCCTGTTCCCGTTAACCCAAGTCCCATTTAAGCTCCCCAGATCCCTTATGAAATATCCTTCCTTCGTCCCCTTGATCTCGAAGTGCCTCCTCGATATGTAGTCCAGATCCTCCTCCGGGACGTATCCTACGAAATCCCTCCTACCGAAAGCTCTGACACCGAGCTCGAGCTCTATTGTTAATCCGTTTGGCCCCAATAATCTGGCTCTCTTCTCCTCAGCCCTTACATGAATCCCTTCGTATATCTCCTCCCTCCTAGGAACCTCCACCGGTCTCCTCCTAGGGACCTCCAGTGGCCTCTTCGGGATTTCCTCTAACTTAGAAACTTCCTCGGGCTCTTCTTCATATTCCTGCGGAGCCTCCTCAGCCTCTACAACTTCTATCTCAGCCCTTATGAGTCTAGTCAGGGTGAGCATGAGTATCAGCGATCCTATTATTCCCAATGCCGATCCCATGATCACGCCTGTGTCATAGCCAGTTATTGCTGCGAACGGGGATGGAATTATCATTGCAGATCCGAGCATCATGGATCTTGAGCCCAACAATGAGCTGAGCTTTATGAATGAGTATGCCATTAACAGGAGGAGGATTATGAAAAATATCGCCGCTATCAGTAGAGGTGGTTTCGATACCAGCCCTTCTATTCCGATGGGGCCTTCTACCCCATAGAAGATTGAGATAGAAGTGAAGATCAGGAGAGCGGGTGTCAAGTATTTGAAGAGCCTCCTCAACTTGCAGAAGATCTCCCCCAATGATTCACATATGCTACTTATCCCCATAGTGAAAAAGGCTAGCGATACTATGCAGAGGAAAGCTGAAGCTATTAGGACTGGGATTGAGTACTCATTCGGTAGTACTTGGGGGGTGTGAGCTAAAGCTAGGGAGATTCCAGAGAGGAGCATTGGTATCATTGAGAGCCTCAGCTTCCTCAACCCTCGGGTGAGCTCGCTCATATCAGTCCCATCCATGGGGAAAAGTTAAGTAAATAAAGATACCCCTGATCCCCGGGGAAAAGCTTGAAGCTGGACGTCGCTCTCATACACCCTCCGAGCGTCTATGACTTCAGGAAGAGCCCATCCTACGCCAGTATGATCAGTGAGGTAATCCCCTCCATGTACGTCTTCGATATGATGCCCTATGGATTCCTGACTCTAGCTACTTACCTCGAGAAGAACGGTCTCAACGTCGCAATATTCAACTTGGCCGCGAAGATGTTGAAGGACCGCTCCTTCGATGTTGAGAAGTACATCAAGAGGATAGAGGCTGATCTCTTCGGAATAGATCTTCACTGGGCTGTACATGCTCAGGGAGCGATAGAGATTGCTAGGATCATTAAGGAGATTCATCCGGAGAGTAAGGTCGTACTCGGTGGCCTCTCATCCACCTACTTCAGGTATGAGGTGATAAGATACCCCTTCATCGATGCCATCTTAACCGGAGATAGCGCGGAGCTCCCCCTCCTCAGGTACATAGAGGAGGGACCTGAGAGGACCCCGAATATCATTTGGAAGGATGGAGGAAAAATAAGGGAGAATCCATTGAGCTGGATCCCGGAATCCCTAGATGAATTCGGGATAGACCATGAGTTCCTCCTGAGGAATGTCAAGAAGACGAGGGATCTCGCTATAAGCTCCCCCTTCGCATCCTTCGATGAGGCCCCTATAGCTGGCGTCATAACGATGAAAGGCTGTCCTTTCAACTGCATCACATGCGGCGGATCCAGATTCGCATATGAGAGGGCTTACATGAGGAGGAAACTAGCTATAAAGTCTCCAGAGGCAATAGCTGATGAGGTAGAGGGAATAGCGAGGATATCTAAGATGCCTATATTCTTCGTAGGTGATCTGAGGATTGGTGGAATGGGGAGGGTCGAGAGAGTATCCAAGCTCCTGAAGGAGCTCGACCTGGAGAATGAGCTCATCTTCGAATTCTTCACTCCACCATCTAAGGAGGTCTTAGGATACATAAGGAGGACTTCGCACTCCGTCTACCTACAGATATCCCCAGAGAGTCCCTTTGAGGACATTAGGAGGGCATTCGGGAGACCTTACACGAACCAATCATTGGAGAAGATGGTATCTAACTCCGAATCTCTGGGGTTCGAGAGGCTCGACCTTTACTTCATGGTGGGCCTCCCTTTCCAGAGGAGGGAGCAAGCCATCTCTGTTGCTGATTACTTCAGGAAGCTCAGGGAGATTTCTAAGAGATTGGATTCTTTCGTTTCTCCATTAGCACCTTTCGTCGATCCTGGGAGCAGGGCTTATATGGATCCGGGGGCCTTCGGATATATTATAACTCTGAGGGATTTCGAGGATTATAGGAGAGCCCTCCTCTCCGAGCATTGGATGAATTCCCTCAATTATGAGACCAGATGGATGAACAGGAGGGAGATAGCTGAGGCATCGCTCGATGCATATGAGAGATTGCTCACCGAGAGGTACCTCCAGGGGATCGTTGATGAGGAGGCTTATGAGCTAGCCATGGAGAGGATAGAGCTCGATAAACTCGTCCTAGATAGGGTTGAGAGGGGAATTCCCATAGATGATTTGAAGGATAGGATCGATGAATTAGCGAGGAGATCAGATGCTAGGGTTAAGAAGGGGCTCTCCCTATATCCTACGAGCGGATTAGCCGAGAGGATCAGGAACCCCATCTTAAGGGCCCTCATAACTTTAGTCAGATGAACCTATCGATGAGTTCCTCCGGGATGGAGCAGCAAGCTTCAACTCTCTCCAGATTCAGGGAATTGTGAGGGTTCGCTATCCTATCCACTACGCCCGAGAGCATCCTATCATATTCTCTCTTTAGCCAGGGAGCCCTCATACATCCTAAGCTCACTCTAGAGACCTTCCTCAACTCCTCGGCTGCCCTCCTGAGGGTCTCAGGGCTTGGGGCTGCTTCATCCGAAAACTCAGTCCCTGGAGTAGGTATGAACCCCAAAATGACGGTCCTCCTTATCTTAAGTTCCCTTATGATATCGATATACCCAGCTAGAGAGCCCTCCCTGGAGCCGGGGAGCCCCAATATTATGTGGGGGACTACCTCTATCCCCTCCCCCGAGAGGTCCTCCATCCCCCTCAGGTAATCCTCGAGGCTGAGATTGAGCCCTTTCGCAATCCTAGCGGAGTTTTCATCCATTAACTCGAAATCTGCAATATCAACTCCAGCCTTCCCTAGATCCTGAGCCTCCTTCTTATCCAGGGGACCTGTATGAACGCTTATTATGAAACCGATCCTCTTGAGCTCTCTTATAGCCCATAGGAAAGGTTGAATAGGCAGTTTCCCCTCTCTAGTATATCCTCCGCTTATCAGAATCCCTCTGGCCCCCCTCTTCCACTCAGAAATGCCTAGCTTAACTAAATCCTCCGGTCTATTTACGCCAAGCATCCCCTCTAGCCACCTCCCCCCGCAAATCGGGCAGTTCAGTTGGCAAGCTCTCCCGGTTATGCTGACCTCTATGAACTTCCCCTTAGGGAAGAAACCTGAGGTATTCAAGAGATGCCCTCACCTCCTCCCTTACTTCCTCCCATCTCGACTCCAGGAGCTCCCTAGATGGGAAATTGTATAACTTGCCGCCGGGCCTCTCGTTGTAGAAGGGCCTGTTGCATCCCGGACATCCAGATGTCAGAAAGGCCTCCTTATAATCATCGGGATCCAGAGATCCAATCCTCTCGAGCGGGATCCCTTCCTTCAGGGAATAATTGACGATCTGGATGAACCTATAGTAAGTTATCGGAGGGGGCTCTCTATCCTGAAGCGGGGTCCCCGGGACTGGAGTGAAGGCGAAGAGAGCGACTGCCCCTCCTCTATCGTATATATAAGACATGATCCTCACCATATCCTTCAGATCCTCGCCCAATCCAGCTATCAGGTGGACGTAAACGTTCCCCTTACCGTATATCCTCAATGATTTCTCGAAGAATTTTAGATAGGATTCGAAGGATCCGGGCCTTCTAATCGCTTCGAATAACGAGCTTGAAGCTGCATCTATTCCTATCCCTATCATTTGAGAGTTCTTCCTCAGTTCCAAGAGCTCCCTCTCCCCCACCGGGTTAGTCGAGATGGATACCGGGATCTCGAAGAGTGACGAAATTTTCACTAAATCCTCCCAGAACATCCTCCTCAGGACGGATTGTATACAAACCCTCTCGAATAGCATTTGAGCGTTCAAAATATACTCCAATTCCACCTCCGGCCAGCTCACCCTTGAGACTCGAGATTCCTTGATCCATTGAGGGCAGAAGAGACAGCTACCTGAACAGCCTCCCGGGAGGAGGAGGTAAGCTGTCCTCGGATAGGCTTCCAATTTCACTTGCGCTATTCCGATCCTCGCTAGAGTCCCGATAGAGGCTCTTATTTTTATGCCATCTCCCGGATTATCGAGCATCCCTCTCTCCAGTGTAAAGTAAGTTTTTAACTTTTCAGTACCGCTACCCCGGGTGCTCTCATGAGGGGTGGATGGACCGGTAAGTTACTGAGGGTCGATCTCAGCAAGGGTAAGTCAGTGGTCCAGGACCTAGATCCTAAAGTCGCCGTGGACTTCCTGGGAGGGAGAGGATTCGCGGTAAAAACTTTGTGGGATGAGCTCCCCCGGGGAACTGATCCTCTATCCCCTGAAAACTTACTGATACTCGCCACGGGCCCCCTCACTGGAATAAGTATGCCTAGCAGCGGGAAGTTGGTCGTCGCCGCTAAATCTCCCCTGACCGGGGGCTACGGGGATGGGAACATAGGGACGAGGGCATCAGTCCAGCTTAAGAAAGCTGGATACGATGCTGTAATAATATCGGGGAAAGCCGAGAAGCCATCTATTCTGAGCATAGAGAATGATAAAGTTGAGATAAAGGATGGTAGAGATCTATGGGGTCTCGATACTTACAAAGCCCAGGAAGAGCTCGAAAGGCAGTATGGGAAGAACTCCGGGATATTGGTCATAGGACCAAGTGGCGAGAAGCTCGTGAAATTCGCAGTGATAACTTCTGAGAAGGGAAGGGCGGGCGGAAGACCGGGAATAGGTGCTGTGATGGGCTCGAAGAACCTGAAGGCTGTAGTGATAAGGGGAAGCAAGGAGATCCCATTGGCAGACCCTAAGGAGGTAGCGAAGCTGGGAGCTGAGTCTTTCAAAGACATAAAGTCCAAGGACAATTACGATTTCTGGGTGAGGCAGGGGACGATGGCTACTGTCGAGTGGGCGAATGCAAATGCTGCCCTACCGACTTACAACATGAGTGAGGGTGTTTTCGATGGTTACGATAAGGTGGGCGGCAATGCTATGGAGAAGATATACAAGATAGGGCAGAAGGGATGCCCGAATTGCAATATGCCCTGCGGGAACATAAATGAGATAAAGGAGGGTCCCTACAAGGGAAGAGATACTGAAGTGGATTACGAGAACATAGCGATGCTGGGGCCCAACTTGGGGATAGATAATATGAATTGGGCCCTCACTCTCAACTTGATCGCCGATGAAGCGGGAGTGGATACGATAAGCTTGGGAAGCGTGCTAGCATTCGCTACTGAAGCGATGAAGAGGGGCTTAATCAGCGAGGGAGATGCCGGCCTCAAGCTCGATTGGGGGAATGGGCAAGCTTATGTGGAACTAGCTAAGAAGATAGTGAATAAAGAAGGATTCGGATCTATTCTTGCTGAAGGAGTGGCTTATGCATCGCAGAAGATAGGTAAGGGATCGGAGAAGTTTGCGATGCATGTGAAGGGGCTGGAGATAAGTGCATACGATTGCCACGCGTATATAGGGATGGCCCTAGCCTATGGGACGAGCCCTATAGGCGCCCATCACAAGGACGCTTGGTTCATCTCATACGAGATAAGGGAGGGCAGAGGTGTAGTTAGTGAGGAGAGAGCTAAGAAGCTGATATGGATGCAGAACGTAAGAGGAGGCTTCTTCGAAAGCGCTGCTGCTTGCAGATTACCCTGGGTAGAGGTCGGTTATGATCTCGAGTGGTATCCCAAGTTCCTGAAGGCAGCTACAGGACTGGACTACAGTTGGGATGACCTCCAAATAATAGCTAATAGGATCTACACACTTATGAGAGCTTTCTGGGTCAGGGAGAAGGGCGGATGGAGCAGGTCCTTAGATACTCCTCCCGCGAAGTGGTTCGAGGAGCCTCAGACTAAGGGTCCTCTAGCCGGTAGCAAGCTCAACAGGGATGACTATGAGAAGATGCTGACTTGGTACTATGAGAACAGGGGATGGGATCAGAACGGTATCCCGAGGAAGAGTACCTTGAGGAGGCTAGGCCTCGATTGGGTCATACCGGAGCTGGAGAGGGTGGTCTCCCTCAACGAGTAGGGGGGAGCATGAGGATAAGGTTCCTGGGGAAGCCTAAGGAGATCATGGGAGGAGTAATCGAGCTAAATTTAGGAAGGGCTACACTCAGAGAGGTGCTAGAGAGACTGCCCGAGGATGTGAGGAAGCTGATAACTGATGGAGAGAAACTGAAGATGATAGTGCTGATAAATGGAGTCTCCGCTGAGTCCAAAGGCGGACTAGATGCCCCCGTATCCCAAGATGATGAGCTCACTATTATGCCCGAGATAAGCGGGGGCTCCTCCCACTATTTTTGGTTCAGCGGTCAAAGGGAGTAACCGATGCCCTCCTCCGACTTGGGCTGAGGTATCGGTGGAAGAGGCGGGGGCACCCCTATAGATCTGCATACTATTATTATCTCACTTGTTCCGACAGTATATACACTCTGAACTATGGGAGCTGGCAATTTCCCCTCCTTAACATCTGAGATCAGCCTCTCCATCTCATCTTGGGAGCCCCTGGTGATTACTCTACCCTCTACAGTTATCCTAGCTATGGAGGGCATGTAGCTGACATCCATCACGAATTTGCACTTAGCAGAATTGCCCTGTCTCTCTATCTTCCCTATATTCATATTAACCGCTATCTGAAGGTTCTCGGGCAGTGGATCCTCTGGTTCCACGAACCTCTCTCCCAGCACTCTCATGACCCTAACAGCTACTTCCATCTGGGCAGTATGCATGAGGAGCAGAAAAGTTTTTCGTATCCTCCGGTACGTGGGGCCGGGTGATACCTTGACTAAGGTGAGGAAGAGGAACGGGAAGGAGGAGGACTTCTCCAAGATGAAGATAGTTTCTGCGTTGATAAAGGCTGGATCCTCTGTTGAGTTAGCCGATAAAATAGCTGAAGAATGTGAAAGCAAATTCAGGGGCAGGGAATACGTGGAGAGCTCTGAGATAAGGGAATTCGTCCTGAGTAAGTTGAAGGAGGTCGAGAAGTATTCTTATGAGAATTGGCTGAGGTTCGATTTAAAAGCCAAGGGATTGGGGTGAGAGCCTTAGATGATCCTTGAAGACCTCATAGATCTTTCTCTGAGAATAAAGGATCGCGTGACTGAGTACTTGGGCTCCGATGAGGAGTTAGATTATGCGAGTGAGGGAGGGGATCTCGTAAGAGCTGTGGATGAAGCTGCAAAGCTCGAGGTGGAGAGGTGGGCATCAGCATCGAGGAGGCCGAGCATCCTGAGCGAGGAGAACGGTTTCATAAAGGGAGAGGATGTTGGGCTCATCCTGATAGATCCCATCGATGGTAGCTCTAATGCAGATAGAGGGATACCCTTCTCATGCATCTCAATAGCTTATTCCCTCTCCAACTCCATCAAGGACCTCTCCGCTTCCGTTATACTCAATATATTCTCGGGCGATCTCTACTATGCTGAGAGAGGGAAGGGGGCATATAAGAACGGCTGTAGGATAAAGGTGAGGAGTTTCAGGGGAACTCCAGTGATATATGCCCCTTGTCAGGAGCCGGATCCCTTAGTCCATCTTAACTTCAGGCAAATAGCTAGGAGGGACTATGGCTCGATAGCCCTGGGGCTCGCCCTAATATCTGAGGGGAAGATAGACCTCCTCATCGATTTGAAGGAGGATCTCAGGATAGTAGATATAGCAGCTGGCCTGCTGCTCGTTAAGGAAGCTGGAGGGGCTGTTTTCATAAATAAGGTCGAGGTGAACGGACTGAATAGGGAATTCGGCCTAGTGGCTGGCGTTGAGGAGTTATCTTCGAATCTAGCACCTGGAAATTATCTTAAGCTTTAAAACTTTTTTAAACGAACTTAGAGGCCTTCCCGAGGGCATGAGTTGAATATGGAAAAAGCCCCGGGGGGGTCTCGAACCCCCGGCCTGCCGCTTACAAGGCGGCCGCTCTGCCGACTGAGCTACCGGGGCGCCTCAATATCAATATGGAAAATTTAAGCTTAATCCTCGATCTTGCTGAGCTCGAACTCCTCATGTAGAGCTCTCACAGCTTCCTCTCCATCACTCCCATTCACCACAAAAGATATGCTCAGCTCAGATGAGCCCTGAGCTATCATCTTAACGTTTATACCCCTCTCAGCTACGGCTCTGAAGACCCTAGCGGCCACGCCCGGGATCCCCCTCATACCCGAGCCTATCGCCGCTACAGCTGCGCAATCCCTCTCTATCAATACCTCCCTGAAGAGAGTCCCGAGCCTCGCTTCCACTAGACCCCTAGCTCTCTCAGCTGCCCTACTATCGAGTAATACGGATATATCCGACTCGGATATCGATTGGGATATCATCCCAACGTTTATATGGCTCTCTCCCAGGACTCTGAAGAACATATGAGCTATCCCAGGCCTCCCAACCATGCGAGCCCCCCTGACGGTCAATATGGATACCCCTTTCTTCATCCCGATGGCTCTGACCACGCTTCCAGATGGTCTCTCCGATATGAGGGTCCCCTCACATTCCCTATTTCTGAAGTTCCTTATCCTTATTGGAGTCTTAGTAGGCATTGCCGGCTCCAAAAATCTTGGATTCATTCTTTTTGCTCCAAAATGAGCCATCTCTATGGCTTCGGGATAGGAGACATTCTTCAGAACTCTAGCGTCCCTGACTACCCTGGGATCTGCTGTCATGAGACCGTCCACATCCGTCCAAAGGCAGACCTCACGAGCGGAGAGCGAGGAGCCTACAAGTACGGCCGTCAGATCGCTTCCCCCTCTGCCTAGCGTCGTGACCTTGCCTAGCATAGTGACGCCCGAGAAACCCGCAACCACTGGAACGGTATCTTCGAGGAGGGGCAGGAGCCTCGCCCTCAAGTATATCCTAGTGGCCTTGATAAGGGGGTTGGCATTTCCGTAACATTCATCAGTGACTATACCAGCCTCCCCACCTGTGAGGAACCTTGAATTAACCCCTTTTTCCCTTAAGAGTCCAGCTAGAATCTTACCACTGAGATTCTCGCCGAACGATGCGATCAGATCCCTTATCCTGGGGGTCGATTCCCCCAAGTAGAGCATACCCCTCACTATCCTCTCCAGTTTATCCAGATCCTTCCTCACATCATCGCATCTGATCCCCAATTCCTCGCAGACCCTCAGATGCATCTCCTCTAGATCAGATAGGACTTTGTTTGTGTTAACTTCATCGCCAGATGCGGCTAAGTTGTGGAGCTTGAGTAGGGAATCAGTTACTCCCTTTATCGCTGAGATAACTACAACCTTCCTCTCACTTTGCCCCATGATGTAATCTGAAATCTCCATGAAGTCCCTCGATCCCTCTAATATTGAACCTCCGAATTTCATCACAAGCAAGCTCCCACCTCGCTCAAGTCCATCCTGAGCTCTACTAAGTCCCTGATCAGGGCCATAGCTGTCTCATCACCCCCCGCTCCCTTCCCTATCAGGGTGTGCCTCCCGGAGGATTCAGCGAAGAATGAGACCGCGTTCAAAGCCCCCGATACTGCTAGAGGATCGATCCTCTCTACTATCTCAGGCTTCACTCTCGCTCCAGATTCATCTGAGCTTGCTATCAATCTTACGGTCTTTCCCTCCTCCAATATCTTCTTATCTAACTCTAATCCCCTTATCCCCGTTATCTCCACCTCCCTTATGGTCAGATCCGTCTCCATCGCGAGGTTAGATAGTATAACGAGCTTAGCCGCTGAGTCGAGACCGTCTATATCATTTGATGGATCGGCTTCAGCATAACCCAGTTCTTGAGCCTCTCTAAGGGCGCTCTCGAAGGGAAGTCCCGATTCCATCCTCGTCAATATGTAATTAGTAGTCCCATTGAGGACTCCCTTGATCGCAAGCACTCTCTCGCCTATCAGGCATTTCCTGACGAACCTGACGAAGGGCACGCCCCCTCCAACGGTACCGCTGAATAGGAGGCGGAGGCCACTCTCCTGAAACATCTCAATTAAAGCAGGCATTTCTAAAGCAAATGGACCCTTACTAGCCGTTATCACATGTTTTCCAGTGTTTAGGGCTGCTTTTATATAAGAGAGGGATGGCTCTCCCGTTTTGAAATTCGATGGAGTGACATCTATTAGCACTTCAGCCTCCACTCCCCTTATCAGCTCCACCCCCCTCATCCCCACCTCACAGGCATGACCAGAGAGGGAACCCTTCTTGACCTTCATATCCAGTATCTCCTTCGGATCGAGCCCCCTCTCATCCTGAACGGCTGAGGTGGAATCCGCCACAGCCACTAGAGTCGGGTTCAAGCCATACTTCAACCTCAGCTCCGGGGACTTCTCAATCAACATGCGTAGGAAGGACCTACCGACCACACCCAGCCCCATGAGTATCATGCGCATGTTGGGAGAGCTTAGCTGTCGTGCATTTAAAAAAATTTACTGTAGACGCAACTATTTTAATCGGGACGCCCAGCTAATCCAGATGAGCAAGCTGTTCGACAAGCTCAGTAGGGTTGATGAGGCCCTCTCGAAGATATCTCAGCATATAAGCAATCTTCCCAGCGAGATCGTGAGCACTGAGAGAGCCTTGGGAAGAGTTTTAGCTGAGGACATAATCTCTCCTAGCGACTTCCCACCTTACGATAGGGTCGCTTTCGATGGATACGCCGTTAGATCTGAGAGCACCTTCGGAGCCTCCTCGGATAACCCCATAGTCTTGAGGGTGATAGGGTCCTCCTCGCCCGGGGAGGAACGCGAATTTGAGATAAGGGGCATGGAGGCTGTTGAAGTAGCTACTGGCGCCCCCCTTCCGAAAGGTGCTGATTCAGTCGTCCCGCTCGAATATTCGAGGAGGTTAGGTGAGCACGTTGAGATATTGAAGCAAGTAGCTCCGGGAGCTAATGTAGATAGGGCTGGAAGCGATATAAGGAAGGGAGAGACAATCCTCAGGAAGGGGACATTTCTAGGCCCATTCGAGATACTCGCGATAGCTTCCTTGAATATAACGCAAGTCCGAGTTGTGAGGAAACCGAGAGTATGCATTATAGCGAGCGGGGATGAGCTCGTAGAACTTGGATCTGAGCTCAAGAGGGGTAAAATCGTGAACTCCAATTTGTTCGGGATTAGAGCTATCATAGGGGAGCTGGCTGAGACTAGGTACTTGGGTATAGCGAAGGATGAGCCCAGTTCCATTAAGGGCCTAATAGAAGCTTGCGATGATTGTGATATCATCGTAACCATAGCTGGGAGCAGCGTCGGGAGTAAGGATTACCTCTACGATGTAGTAAAATCGATGGGCGGTGAGATCTTAGTACGCGGCCTCAGCATAATGCCGGGGAAACCGACTATGCTAGCTGTACTGGGAGGGAGGCTCCTAGTTGGGATACCTGGCTACCCTGTATCTGCGATGGTAGCAGCTAGCGAGATATTGCTGCCGATAATAGAGAGGCTCCTGGGGATCAGGGGAGTAGAGGTTAAGACTAGAGTGAGGGCCAAGCTCTCCCAGAGGGTTCCCTCTTCCCCTGGAGTGAGGCACTACGTTAGGGTGAAGCTTACAAAGGAGGGAGATTCCTACATCGCCACCCCCGTGAGGATAGGCGGAGCTGGTATAATAAGCTCCCTCGTGAGATCGGATGGCTTCCTCATAGTCCCCGAGGAAGTCGAGGGATATGAGAGGGGTGATGAAGTCGATGTAATAGTTTACAGGAGGTGGTTGGATCTTGAGGAAGGTTTTCAGAAATCTTAAGAGTTTAGAGGAAGTTAAGGACCTTATTATGAGATATGAGAGGGATGAAAGGAGAGAAAAAATCTCCATTTGGGATGCTTTCGGTAGGATCCTAGCTGAGGATATCGTATCGGGAGTCGATGTACCGGGATTCGATAGGGTGATGCTAGATGGTTACGCTGTGAGGGCCGAGGATACCTTCTGGGCGGATGAGGATAACCCCGTGGAGCTCAAGGTAATAGGAGTGGCCTCAGCCGGGCATCCCTTTCCGGGGGAAGTAGGGGAGAGAGAGGCAGTCGAGGTAGCTACTGGCGCTCCCATGCCTAGAGGGGCCAATTCCGTCGTTAAGGAAGAGTTCACCGTAAGGAAAGGTGATAGTATCCTCGTGATGAGAGCCGTAGCTCCTGGAGAGAATGTGCAAGGTGCCGGATCTGATGTGAGAGTAGGTGAGACCGTAGCATATAGGGGGACGAGGCTCTCAGCGAGGGAGATAGGAATTCTCGCTGCAGTGGGCATAAGGGAGGTGGAAGTGCTCTCGAAACCTAGGGTAGGGATATTCTCGACAGGGGATGAACTAGCTCAGCCAGGGGAACCTTTAGAATATGGGAAGATATACGATGTGAACTCATCATCCCTCATGGCTTCCGTGCTCGAGGACGGTGGGGAGCCCAAATTCCTAGGCATACTCCCAGATGATTATGAGGCTATAAGGGATTCCCTGAAGAGGGAGATCGAGAAATTCGATATCATTCTGATCTCAGGAAGCACTAGTGTTGGGGCTGGCGATGTTATGTATAGAGTGCTTGAGGAACTGGGCCCCCCAGGCGTCATCGTCCACGGCATAGCTATGCATCCGGGGAAGCCGACTGTAATAGCTGAGGCGAGAGGGAAGCTCGTGATAGGTCTTCCAGGATATCCCACGAGCTGCCTCACGGTTTATAGGGAGATAGTCTCTCCCCTCATAAGGAAGTGGAGCGGCAAGCCTCTGGAGACTGGAAAGGAGGTAATTGGAAGGGCCGCGGAGAGGATAATCGGGGAGAGGGGGAGAAGGGATCTCCTTCCCGTCCATGTAGTTAAGGACGAGGAATACCTAGTTTTCCCCGTTCCAACCGGATCGGAGGCCATTTCAACGCTCTCAAGGGCAGATGGCTACGTGGAAATGGAGGAGCTTGAGGAGATCATAGAGGAGGGAGAAGTCGTTAGGGTCAAGCTCTTCACGGATAGGATCGCTGATATCTCCATGATAGGTAGCCATTGCATCGGATTAGAGTTGATAATGTCTGAGATGAGGAGGAGGGGGTACCTCATTAAATCCGTATTCGTCGGATCCTCCGGAGGGTTCAAGGCCATAGCTAGGGGAGAAGCTGATTTAGCTGGTGTGCACGCCTTCGACCCGGAGACCATGGAGTATAATCTGCCCTTCATGAGGAAGTTCTCGATAGAGGATAAAGCCATATTGATAAGGGGGTACAGGAGGATCCAGGGCCTCATAGTGGCTAGAGGGAACCCAAAGGGGATAAAGGGAATTAGGGATATCTTGGAGAGGAGAGATATTGTTATGATGAACAGGAATAAGGGCTCGGGCACTAGGATACTGTTAGATTATCTGCTCAAAGAGGAGGCCGAGAGAATGGGTATAGATATCTCCGAGGCCATTAAGAACATCAGAGGATACTGGAATGAGGCTAAATCTCATAATGCAGTTGCCATAGCAATTAAGAATGGGATTGCTGATGTGGGAATCGGAATAAAGACCGTAGCCAGGCTTTACAACTTGGATTTCATTCCAATCGCCGAGGAAAATTATGATTTCTTGATCAGAAGATCCTCTATGAGGAAGGGGGCTGTCGAGGAATTCCTAAGGATCTTGAGGGAGTTCAGGAGTAAGTTGAATGAGCTGGACGGCATTGAGGCCAGTGATGACATAGGCCTCCCCATCAGCCCCTAGCGAGCTTGATCAAGTGAGGGGCCTCCGGTATTATCAGCCTCTCGAGGGCTAGCTTAACTGCATCCGGCGATCCTGGGAGCATGAAAACGAGAGATTTTAGGTAAAATCCAGCCGAAGCTCTGCTAGCTATAGCTGAGCTACCTATTTGGGAGTAACTTAGCCACCTGAATATCTCCCCGAATCCGGGGAGCTCCTTCTTAAGTAGCGGTCTTACTGCTTCCGGTGTTACATCCGAGGGGCTGACACCGGTTCCCCCGCAGAATATTATCACATCTGAGTCCTCAGCCGCCCTTATAAGAGATGCCCTTATTAGACCTTCATCATCAGGTATTATCTCCTTCCTCACAACTAGATTGCCTGAAGTCTCCACAATTTCCACAGCGATCTTACCAGTTAGATCCTCCTTGTCCTTATCACTGAATCTCGACGTGCTAACGACGAATATTGAATAACTGAGCTTGGAGGGAGCTCCCCTCCTGTGTTCCTCCGGGACTCCCATAGATTAATGTTATGGGGGTAACTTTAAAATTATCCGCCCAACTGAACTTCTGGAATGGCTGAGCTACAAGCTAAAATAACTCCCGGACTGCAGGAGTACCTAACCGCGATATATAGATTGCAGAGAAAGGGGAAGGCCGTCGGGGTTAAGGAACTCGCCGATGAGCTGGATGTCACATTACCTAGTGTGATAGATGCTTTAAAGAGACTCTCTAAAGCCGGCTTAGTTAACTATAATAGATACAGCAAGGTCACTCTGACGGAGAATGGGGAAAAATCTGCAATTCTTATCATAAATAAAGAGGAAATTTTCTACGAATTCCTCAGGGGGATCCTGGGGATCGAGGATGAGAGAGCTAGGGAGGAGGCCTGCTGGATGGAGCACGGGGTGAGTTGGGAGAGCGCTGAGAGGCTGAAATTATTCATCGATTTTCTGAGAGAAAATATGCATAATATAAGCGAAGAGTTCAAAAAGTTTATAAATGAGAGGCAGAATAGCGCTATATAGTTGCAGTATGTGAGAATTGTATTCGCACTCTCACTGCAAAAAATTAAATTAAACCCACCCACAGCTTAGCTAGCCGAGGAGGTGTTACCATGCCCAAGTACTTGATAGAGCAAGATAGGGAGAGCTGCATAGCCGATGGTGTCTGCGCATCCCTCTGCCCGGATAACTGGATCATAGATGATGATGGGCTGGCTTCCCCCGTTAAGAAAGAGTTGGACGATCTCGGTTGCAACATGGAAGCTGCCCAAGCCTGCCCCGTTAATATAATACATATATACGAGGTTCAGCCGGACGGCTCCAAGAAGCAGCTGATCTAAACACCCCTTTTTCTTTTTTAATGGGGGCGGTGGGCTCCCCCGAGGTGGAGTTGATGGATCGAGTTTCCCTGTTCTCCCCATACCCTTCCCCCAGTTACCCGGCAGCACCGAACGTCCACCTTAGGGCTGCTCCCTTCCGGGCCTGACCCGGTTCGGTGGTAAAGGTGATTCCCCATCCCTCCGGATGGGTTATCACCACCGCCGGTCCACCGGGACCGAGGTTCATCGGCTAGGAGGAGATAGGGACCCCCTACCATCAACTCGCCCCCGGGAGTTACTGACCCCGGCATTAGCCTTCCGGTTGAGGGGACGGCTACCCCCCCGGTCCTACCCCACCGCCCCTGGGATCGGGCATCACTCCCTTAAAAACCCTGGCGTACGACCTTGACCTCGCTTCCCCTCGCTATTAAGACCAGGTCCGCTAGGCCGACGAATATACCTACCTCGACGACTCCCGGTACCCCCTTCACCTCGCTCTCCATGGAAGCTGGATCCTCCAAGGGAGGGCAGTTTATGTCCACTATCACATTACCGTTATCAGTTATGAAAGGTGAGAGATCCTTAATCCTGATCCTCGCATCGCAATTAAATCTCTTAATTAGATTACCGAGGGTCCAGGAGACCCCATAAGGTAATACTTCAACGGGGAGAGCCCTCTTTGAGCAGAGCTTTTCCACTAATTTCGTGTGATCCGCTATAATGACGTAAGTTGAACTGTTGTATGCCAGAACTTTTTCCCTCAGTAAAGCGCCCCCTCCTCCCTTGAGCAAGTTCAAATTGCTATCTATCTCATCCGCACCATCTACCGTTATCTCTGGCCTCTCACCATCAGGATAGATCACCTCAAGTCCCTGATTCCTAGCTACTTCCTCTATCTGTTTGGATGATGGTATAACTTTTATTTTGCCCGCTTTATCCGATTTTGCTAATTCCTCAACAAATATAGCGACTGTAGATCCGGAGCCGAGGCCCAATAGCTTCACATCACCTATCAATTTGAGCGCTTCCCTAGCGACTAATCTCTTCTCGAACTCTATCATTCAACCCACCACTATCTCCACTATATCTCCGTCCTCCAGGAGGAAATCTGGGCCCACTCTCATCGGGGAGTAGGGTAGCCTCTTTGCCCATACCTTAGCGTACTTGAACCTCTCCTTGAAGGACTCGTGAATGAACTCCGCTAGATCAATTACGCTCGAATTCCTCGGGAGTATAACAGCTTTATCTGATGGGGATTTCTCATTTTTCGATTTCGTGAATACCCTTATGAGCCCCAGTTCCTTTAGTATCATCTCCCCGAGCTCATCCTTGGATGGGAGTCCCGTTGGGGAGGGTACTATTCCCATGACCTTATCTCCGTATATCCTCTTGACTTCCTCCACCAAGCCCCTGTCCTCAACGATATCATATTTAGTCAGGAATATTATCGTCGGTTTGTAACTCTTCTCCCCGAATATCGCTTCCTCGACATCCTCGAGTCTCACATATCCCTCTATCTCGACCCAAGCCCTATCTATCCCGAACTGAAGCAGCAGCTCCCTCACATCACTCTCAGAGCAATCAACGAGTTTCCCCTTATTCATTATTATGAGAGTCGGGGCCGCTCTGCTCCTCTTTATCCTGACCCTACCGGTCGGCCTCTCGAAGGATATCTCCCTGGACTCCAGGAATGAGAATATCTTGGAGAGGGAATCCAGGGGGTCCTCCAGAGAGCTCACCGTTATCCCTAATACATCCGAGTTCTTCGCTAGGGCAACTGCTAGATTTGTTGGACCGCCTTGAGCCTCAAGTATGAGTGGAGGCGCTTCAACCACTTGGATCTGGGTCCCATAGATCTCCATCATTCCCTCAACGGGCCTCATAGTTGTGAAGGGGTTCGGGGATATCGAGGGCTTAGCGTTCGTCAGCGTCGCTAGGAGAGTGCTCCTACCGGAATTTGTGAATCCTATAAGGACTAATTGAGCAGCTCCTCTCTTTTCAACCATCAGAGAGGATCCTTTACCCTTTTTTGATGTCTTTTTTCTCTCTATTTCATCTTTAAGCTCGGATATCCTCCTCTTAACGAACTTCTCCATCTTTTCTGTTCCCTTGTGCTTCGGTATCAGTGAGTAGAACTCCTTAAGTTTCTGGAGCTTCTCCTCCGGAGTTTTCGCTTTAGAATATTCCTCCCACTTAGCTTGGGCCTCTGGTGGGAGGTTGGTCGGCATATCACCTCTTCCTCCTCTTCCTCTTCACCTCTACAGCTTCCCCGAGCGTGACTGAGCTATAAACTTGTTGAGGGGTTGAGCCAGTGACCTGTGCTCTTTCAGGATTTCTCTGTATTATGGAGACCTCTAGGAGCTTCTCTATATTCCTAGCGACTTCGAAGCTAGGAACGACCCTCTCGGACTCTATATTCCTGAGAAGAGATGCCTTTATGTTTAATGCTGCAGCGACTTGCTCTATTGATAGACCGAGGGATTCCCTAGCCTCTCTGATCTTCCTCCCATAATCCTCAACGAGCTCCACCTCCCCCTTATCCCTCTTAGGGATCCTGACTTCCTTGGGTTTACTAGGAGAGGGTTTCTTCAGAGGCACCTCCAACTTTTTCTGAGTTAAAGTGACTTCTTCATCCTTCTTCTTAACTTTCTTGACTTTTCTCGCGCAATTATTGCATAGGGATGCCTTATAACCATCAAGATCGACTATGACGGGTTTCCCGTAGAAGGTCCCCCCGCATAACTCGCAGACGTAGGCCTCCCCTGACAAATCCACCAGCTCCCAATGATGATGCAAAAGCTTTAGATTAACCTTTGGGTGTACACCCGATGAAGAGGATAAAACCCAAGGATCTAGATAGGATGATGAAGAGCATGGGGATTCAAGTTCAAGGCATAGATGCCACTGAGGTAGTGATAAAGCTGAGTAGCGGAGAATCTATAGTCGTGAGAGATCCTCAAGTCTCCCTAATGAGAGTCGGTGGTGAGGAAATTTACCAAATAATCGGGAGATCTGAGAGGTTGAGTGGGGAGGGGGAAAGTTACTCGCCATCCGAGGAGGATGTGATGCTCGTAGCAGCTCAGGCGGGGGTAGACCCGGATAGGGCCAGGAGAGCCCTCATAGAGACGCGTGGAGATCTTGCTGAGGCTATAATTAGGTTGAAGGAGGGTTCGATTTGAGTTTAAGGAGGCTTTGGGCAATCTGGAGGATGCCTTACATAAAACTTTTGGCTAGCGAGGGGGGAAAGGAGTGTATTTTTTGCAAACTACCGAGGGAGAATAGGGATAGGGAGAACCTGATACTCTACAGATCCAGCAGCTCCTTCATAATCATGAACAAATATCCCTACAATCCGGGCCATCTGATGGTCGCACCCTACAGGCATGTAGCCAACCTCGATGAGCTGAGCGATGATGAAATCATCGATGTCATGAACCTCGTTAGGATCTCCGTAAGGATTTTGAAAGAGGCCATGAGCCCCGATGGGTTCAACATAGGGATGAATGTGGGTAAGGCTGCTGGTGCCGGTTTCGAGGGTCATATACACATACACATAGTGCCCAGGTGGATCGGGGATGCTAATTTCATGCCGATACTGGGTAATACGAAGGTGATAAGTGAGGCCCTGACTAACACATACGATGAGCTCAAGAAGGTCCTCGATAATCTGGTAGCCAGATCGAAGTCATAGTCAAATTTTTCAGATAACTCCGGACTTTAAGTTCGTGATTGAATACTATAATCCTTAAATCATAATATTTAATTGAGAACCTTCGCACAAAACTGAGGGGTTTAAATGAATGCTGGTGGCGAGACTGAGGCTCGAGTAATCTTTATTATTGGTCATGGCTAAACCAAGGGGCCGTGGTCTAGCTAGGTAGGATGCCGGCCTTGGGAGCCGGAGGTCCCGGGTTCAAATCCCGGCGGCCCCATTCTGGCTGCTAGTGAGTTTCCGAAAGCTTCGATATCTGATGAATCCTGTTATTTAATTCATTTTATTAAGAAATTTATTTACCCTTCATCCCATTGAAGGTATGTTCATGGAATTTGAGATGCGGGACATTCATTCATGCTTATGTAGAAAAGCTTATTTGAGTTTACGCAATAATATATCGTGAAGCCCCGGGCGGGATTCGAACCCGCGACCTGCCGCTTACGAGGCGGCCGCTCTGACCGAGCTGAGCTACCGGGGCTTCGGTAGAGGGTAATGCTCACCTATAAACTTTACTGGATGATGGGGTATGAGGGACGAGGACCTGATAATACTTGCCCTCGCTGTGATCAGCAGGGATCTTGAGCTAGTTAGGAGAATCGTTGAACTCGCCAATAACGGTGTTATAGAGGAAGGGGAGTTACAGGAGACTCTCAAGCTATCCGTCACGAACCTGAGGGTCATGCTCTACCAGATGCAGGACTTCAACTTGGTGATTCAACTGGGGGCCAAGGAAGATGGGAATGGGGGTTACCTATCCTACTGGAGGATAAATAAGGATGTAGCGAAATCATTCCTCCTGAGGAGGCTGAAGTATACGAAGAGCGAGCTGATGAAGAGGAAGGAGGAGGACCTATCGGGGGAGTACTATGTGTGCGCTGCCGATCCATCTCATGCGAGGTTGAGCTTCGATGAGATGATAAGGAGCATGGGTGAGGGCTCACCCACTTGCCCCGTATGCGGAGCGATGATGGAACCCGTGAATAAGGAGGAAGTTGTAAAGCTTATAGACTCCATGATAGAGCTCATAGATAGGGCGATCGAGACGCTGGAAGGATGATTGACTTGACGAGAGAGTTCTTCATACAAGAGAGGATCCCCGAAGACCTGAATGTCGATTCGATGCTCGAGGAACTCGGCTGGGAGATGATGCAGTTGATGAGGGGTATCGAGGTGGAAGCATTAGATCTCGATACCGAGGGTGGCTGGGTTAGGGTCAGAGTCAGCGGAGCCGATGAGGGGGCAGCTGAGAACTTGATCTACAGGACTTATGGGAAACTCAAGAGAGCTGAGGAAGCGAAAGTGGGTGAGAGCCTCAAGGGCTTCATAACGGACTTGGGTGAAGTGGGCTACGGTATCTATTTCAAGGCCTTTCTGGGGGAAAAGGATTGTCTCTACCCGCTCTACGAGATGAGGAAGCAGCTAGTTGATAATATGAAGCTCTCAACTAGGGCTATAGCGAATATCTACGGATTCATGAACGATGTATCGATGGAGATAAATGTAACGAAGATAGATGAGAAGGGAATCTATGTTTCACTATCTCCCAGGCAGGTCCGCATGATAAGGGATATGATCAAGATGGGAAGGGAGATACTACTCGTAGTCAGGGCCACCCCGAAGCAGGTGAAGAGAGCTTTAAATAGGACGGGCCATTATAGGGATGTTTCAATGGTTAGAAAATCATTTCTCTCCCATATGCTCATATGCAAGCGTAAGACTCAAGCGAAGGGATTAATACCGAGGCTTGGTCCTTATCTTCCCGGCGCAAAGTTCTCAACGATCTCCCAAGATAAGTTCCGCAAGCTAACGGAAGTCAACTTTTTAAATCACTCCACTCAATAGTAAGGGACTGCCGGGGTGCCCTAGCTCGGTAGGGGGCTGGCCTGCTAAGCCAGTGGCCCACTGGGCCGCGAGGGTTCAAATCCCTCCCCCGGCGCCAGGGCCGGTGGTCTAGAGGCTATGACGCCGCCCTTACGAGGCGGAGGTCGGGGGTTCGATTCCCCCCCGGCCCATTCGGGAGGAAAACATGCCCATCGAAGAGGGGGGATTTTACGATAGGGACCCTAGGGATTTCGAGCTCAAAGTCGCGATCATCTACCCGGGTCCATACAGAGTGGCCGTGAGCTCCTTAGGGCACCAGATCCTCTACTTCCTGGTCAATTCCATGGATGGCGTGATGGCTGAGAGGTTCGTGAGCGACCTCAATGGCTCCGTGGAAAGCGGTAGGTCTTTAGATGAATTCGATATAGCCCTGGCAACTCTCCACTTCGAAGGGCAGTATCCGGAATTATTGAGGATGATTGAAGGGCTGAAGAAACCTGTATTTGTTGGAGGGCCTGCTGTTAGCTTCAACCCCCTCCCCATAAGCCCTCTAGTCTCCGCAGTAGGCCTAGGAGATTTCGAGGCTCTCATCGGGGAGATCCTCAAGTTCAGGGATGAGGGAGTCTCGGCCCTAATCCCGAAGTTCTTCGTATATGAGCTCAAGAACAGGGCTAAGTTCAATAGGATACTTCATCTTAGCCCTCTGCGCGACCAGATAAGGGTCCTAGAGGATGGAGTCACACTCAACAAATTCCTCTTGGAGATATCGAGGGGATGCGGGTGGGGGTGTAGGTTCTGCGGTATGGGGTGGCATTGGAGACCGCGTTTAGATGCCCCGATGAACGAGGTTAGGGAGGCTATAGAATATGCTTCTGACCTGGGCTTCAGGGAAATTTTCATAATAGGATCTGATGCGGCTTCCTCAAAGGCGATAAAGGATACTCTCTGGGAGATAGCTGAGATAGGTCTTAGGGCGAGCACTCCATCCATAAGGGCTGATCAAGTGGATGTTGAGCTCCTCGATCTAATAAGGAGCACTGGGGGAAGGATGATAACTATAGCCCCCGAAACGGGGAGCGATAGATTGAAGGGGATAATTAACAAGAGGATAGATAATGATGAGATCATTAGAACCGCTGAAGAAGCTAGGGATATGGGGATGAAGCATATAAAGCTCTATTTCATGATAGGGCTTCCCTTTGAGCGAGAATCCGATGTAGTCGAATCCGCTAAGCTCGCTAGCAAGGTAAACTCCATATTGAGAGCGAAGGTCACCCTCAGCGTGTTCGTCCCGAAGGCCGGGACGCCCTTTGAGCTTTCTCCCCTGATTAAAGAGCCTGATTTCAGAAGAAGACTCTCCATATTCCGTAGGGAATACAGGGGGGAAATGAACGTTTCTCATTATGGTAGGGCTTATGTGCAAGCCCTCCTCTCCCTAGGGGGCTTCGAGGTCAGTGAGATCCTAAAGAGGGGGTACAAGAGGCCGTTCAACAGGTGGACCTATGGGTCGATAGCGAGGGACCTCGGCGTGGATCCAGATCGGATAGTCCACGGGGAGAGGGAGGCACCTTGGTGGGATTACATCGATAACATATCTAAGGATTTCGTCAGGAGAGAGTATGAGAGAGCGAAGAGTGGGTGGCCCTTACTGCCCTGCGATGAATTTTGCTCCAAATGCATGATTGAATGCCCTATGAGGTAGCGTATATCCGATGAGTTCTCACCTTAGAGGGTACCTTCTCCCCTTTTCAGGATCTCAACATTATATACTTTCCAGTAGCGATACTTTAGGGTGCTCGCATGCCGACCTACATATACTTCGTGTTATACAAGCTGAAGGAACTCAGTCCTGAGGAAGAGGAGAGAGCTAGGAACGAGTGGGAGAAGATAACTGAGGAATGGCCCCCTGAGGTCAGACTCATCGGGGTATATGATCATGCGTGGGGAACTGAGTACAACGGGATAATGGTTCTAGAGTCTGAGAGCATGGACTCCTTCACCAGATTCTGGAAGTGGTTCAGGGATAAGGTGAGATGGTACGTTCCGGAGACTAGAACTATAATAGCGACGAAGAGATAGATTTTATGATCCCAAGAATTATTCTAGAGGACTCGAGCCTCCACAACTCTCTTTCAATCATTTTTCCAATTAGATGGAGCTTCCTCCTGTGGAACTCTTCCCACTTCATATCTGTCACTGTCTCAGTGAGGACGAGCCCTTCGGGAGGGGCCAACCCTATACTCCTACCGAGGTGGAGTTCTAAGGCTCTCCCAACGATCCTCCTTATCTCGTTCTTCTTAAATGACTTCCCATAAATCTCTATATATGTAAAATTTTCTCCAGATTTCACGTCAATTCTCTCAATATTTTTCCCTAATCCAGCCTGCGCTAGTTCATCTAACGCCCTCCTCACGCATTCTGTCTCGCTGAGTCTGAATGGGATCGCATAGCAATAAGCTCTAGCCTTGGGCTTAGGTATGCCTCCGGTAGCGATAGCCCACACCGCTATATCCTTCGGAAGCTCCGAGTTCAGGAGAGATACATTAGGGGCCGGACCCCTGTAGAAAGCTATGTTATCCAATGCCGATACTCCTCTATCAGTCCTAGATGTGAACCTGAGTTTCGCTCTTATGCCCTGAGATTCCATCGCCTCCCTCAGGGCTGAGCCCACTGTAGGGAGGCTCGGTTGTTCGACGACCCCATGATAATTCCATCCCAGATAAGCGATCCTCAGTGAGACTACACTCCAAGCCAAATCATCATCACCAGTAGGAGGAGTCCAGCGCCCAGTGTGAAGAGAGCGTAACTGAGCCTCCTCCCTCCGGAGAGGGATCCTAAGTAGAAGCCCATGATGAAGAGGAGAAGTAGTGCCTGAAGGATCGATAAGGTATAAGAGAGCTTGATCTCTATTAAACCGAGCTCGCATATCTTGAAGGATATAGAGAGGGTCATCACGAGTATCGATGGAATTCCTCCGCTCGCTAGAGCTATTAATATGGCTTTCCTTCTCTCCATCTCGCTGATAAATGTTTCATCTAGCGTCATCAGGACTGCCCTCTCCAGCTCCCTGACCTTCAGCTCCCTCTCCGCTCTCTCCGATATGTAAGTCCCCAGAGATCCGGAGAAAAATATCGATAGAGTTCCAGCCAGTATCAGTTTGAGGATCACGGAAGGCTCCTCTATCCCCCCGAAGTATCCTCCTAGTATTATTCCGAGCAGCATTAAGATGCTATCGAAACTATTGGTGACAGCATACCTCCTCGCTATTTCCCAAAAATCCCCCAGATCTATTAAGTCCTCCAGATGATCGCTCAACCTCGCCAAGGTATCCCTAACTTCTCCAAGCGCTTTCCTTAAGCTAACCTTAGTTACCACATGCATCTCCAGTAGATAGGTAAGTAAAGGTTATTTTGTTATCTGGAGACGTTGAGCCGGGTGATGGGCACGCCCGTGGTTGAGAAGATCGGTAAGCTGATAGAGGTCGTTAAGGAAAATCTATCTACAGTTGATGATGAATCCGCTAATATGTTCATAAAAGCGCTCTTCAGGACTATGGGAGAGGGCAAGATATTCGTAGTCGGGGCCGGTAGATCCGGGCTAGTGGCTAAGGCCTTCGCGATGAGGCTCCTCCACGTCGGCTTCCAAGTTTACGTAGTGGGTGAGACGGTCACTCCATCTATGAGGAGCGGTGACCTTCTTATAGCCGTGAGTGGATCCGGAGAGACTAAATTCCCCGTTACAGCAGCTCAAGTAGCTAAAAGTGTTGGAGCCCATGTAATAGCTATCACGAGCTATCCGGATTCTACCCTGGGGAAGATAGCCGATTTCGTCGTTAGAATAGGAGGAAGAGTTCTTCCAGAGGATGAGAGCAGGGATTACTTCACGAGGCAGATACTGGGTATACACGAGCCCCTAACACCGCTAGGAACGTTATTCGAGCTGAGCGCTATGATATATCTCGATGCACTGATATCCGAAATAGTGGAGCTGATGGGGAAGAGTGAGGAGGATCTTGCCAGGAGGCATGCGAACATCGAGTGATTTAGAGCTCATCCTGAGGGAAGCTGAGAGGATAGTCTCGCCATCCGAGGAGGAGAGGAGGAGGCTGGAGAGGGTACTCGAGGAAGCTCTGAGGAGAGTGGAGGAGAGCATCAAGAGGCTAAATTTGAACGCTGAGGTAATTGCTGTCGGATCCTCTGTTAGAGATACCTGGCTTCCGAATAACAATGAGCTCGATATCTTCGTCCTCTTCCCCAAGGGAGTAGGAGATAAGGAAGTTTTGGGGAGCCTAATAGTCGATATAGCTAAGGATGCCTTCGGGGATTATGAGCAGAATTACGCTGAGCACCCTTACGTCAGGGTCAGATATTCGGATTTTGAGATAGACCTCGTCCCGGCCTTCAAGATACTTCCCGGGGAGAGGATAATAAGTTCCGTAGATAGGACCCCCCTCCACAATTCTTACGTTAAGGAGAAGCTCAAGAGGCCGAATGATGTGAGGTTACTTAAGGCTTTCCTCAAATCGATCGATGCTTACGGTGCTGAGGAGAAGGTGGGTGGCTTCAGCGGCTACGTATGCGAACTCCTGATAATAAATTACGGGAGCTTCCTAAAGACGATAGAGGAGGCATCGAAGTGGGGGTCGAGGGTCTACATAGATATAGAGCACCACCTAACGGAGGAGTACGCATTATCAGCTTTCAACGGACCTCTGGTACTGATAGATCCCACCGACCCTAGGAGGAACGCCGCCGCAGCACTCACTGAGACGCAGTTCAACAGATTCAAGGTAGCGGCTAGGGCATTCCTCAAGAACCCGGACATCGAGTTCTTCTCCAGGGGATTGAAGGGAGTGAAGGGGAGAGTATCCGCTAAACAGATAGAGGAGCAGCTCTCGGAGAGGAAGACGAGGATTATCGTCATAGAGATGGGCGATCTTGATCTCTCTAGAGAGTTATTATGGTCTCAAGCGAAGAGGATGGCCAGACTTCTCAATGAGGAGCTTGAAGCTAATGGTTTCGATCCGCTCTGGGTCTCGGGCTGGACTGATGAGAGGGATGAGATCTTCGTTGCCATGGAACTCCCATCACTGAACCTCCCGGTCATAGAGAGGAGGCAGGGACCTCCAGTTGGATCTAAGGAGGAGATGAACTTCCTCAAGAGTTACCTAGGCTCCGGATTCGGGGGACCTTTCATAGAGGGGGATAGGTGGTACGTTTATAGGAAGAGGAGGCATAGCGATGCAATTAGCCTCATAAATGAGCTGATCTCCTCTAAAGCTCCAACTATACTGAGGGGAGCGAAACCCAAGATATTAACTGACAGGGAGCTCCTCCTCTTGGATAGGGATGTTCTGGGATGGATATACAGGGAGATGAGGAAGGAGGAGTTCTTCATAAGGTATCTAGTTGACTGAAGGAAGCTACTGATCCCAATTCCTCCTCTATCTCCAGCAGCCTGTTGTACTTCGCTACCCTTTCCCCTCTGGCTGGGGCTCCCGCCTTTATGTAGCCACAGTTCAAAGCGACGGAGAAGTCGCTTATGAAGGGATCATTAGTCTCCCCCGATCTGTGGCTCACGATAACCCTATACCCATATCTGAAGGCGAGTGATGCAGTCCTCACAGCCTCAGTCAGCGTCCCTATCTGATTCACCTTGAGCAAGACAGCATTTCCAGCCTTCGCTTCGATCCCCTTCCTGAGGTATCTCTCATTTGAGACGAAGTAATCATCCCCTACTAGCAAGATCCTATGACCGAGTTTTTTAGTGAGCTCAGAGAGGGAATCTAAGTCCTCCTCATGGAAGGGATCTTCTATCGCTACTATCGGGTACTCATCCACGATCTTCTCGTAGAACGAAATCAGCTCCTCTTTCGTAAGGGATGCTCCATCTATGTTATACTTCCCATCTGCATAGAAGTTGCTCGCGGCGCAATCAATAGCTAGTTTAACTTCCCCCTCAAGCCCAACTCTCTCTATCGAGCTGACCAATGCTTCTAAGGCTTCCTCGGTCCTCTTCATTGGAGGAGCGAAGCCCCCCTCATCTCCGAGGTTAACAGCATGCCTACCGTATCTCTCCTCGAGGAGAGCTTTTAGCTCCATATAAACGCTTACTCCGGCAAGGAGAGCGTCTTTAAATGTCTTAAATTTAACTGGCACTATCATGAATTCTTGAATAGCTAGCTCATTGCCCGCATGTTTCCCACCATTTATTATATTCATGAGGGGTATTGGTAGAACCCTCGAGAAAGCTCCTCCCAGGTACTTGTAGAGAGGGACACCCATTTGATCGGAAGATGCTTTTGCCGAAGCTACTGAAGCACCCAGAATCGAGTTAGCTCCTAATCTCGATTTATTAGGTGTTCCATCCAGCTGAATCAATATATCGTCTACTAGAGGTTGGATTGATGCATCCACCCCTATCAGGGAGGGTCTTATTATCTCATTGACGTTCCTCACGGCCTTAATGACTCCCATTCCCCTCAGCCATTTCCCGCCATCCCTTAGCTCTAAGGCCTCCCTCTTCCCCTTTGAGGCACCTGATGGAACTGAGAACCTTCCTGAGCCTCCTCCCTCCAATTTAACTGTCACTTCCACCGTAGGGTTCCCTCTGGAGTCCAGTACCTCCCTAGCCCTTACATCCTCTATCCTGAAGGACATCCAGAGTGGGACCAACCTTATTATTTATTCTTTGAGTATATCCAGGTGATCGTTTGAGCTCATCGCTCGATGATGTCAGAGGGATATTGAATAAGTTGACATCCATCCCTAGGGTCACGGGAAGCGAAAGGATCTTCGCCCCTTCTATAGCTGAGATCCTCGAACCCCACTGCGATGCGATCAGGATAGACCCTTGGGGAAATGTTGAAGGCATCCTGAACCCAGGCGGGAAGCCCTCAATAATGATAGCGGCTCACGTCGATCAGATCGGGATAATAGTTAAGGAGGTGACGAATGAAGGATACATAAAGTTCGATGGGGTTGGATGGGATCCCAGGGTCCTCTATGGATCCCGTGTTAAGCTGATAACGGGCAAGGGAATTGTTAGGGGAGTCATAGGGGTAGTACCGGCGCATTTCCTGAGGGTTTACAAGGAGCTTGAGGAGAAGAAGATAGAGATCAAGGATCTAGTGATAGACATAGGAGCCCGCAGTAAGGAGGAAGCTGAGAGCATGGGGATAAAACCTGGAACCTATGGAGTCCCTGATTACGATCCAATTTCGCTTGGATCCGAATTCTTCTCCTCTCCGGGTCTCGATAATGCTGCGGGTGTCGCGACGATGATATATGGAGCGATGCTCAGCCGTGAGGGAGGGGGAATAGATGCGGAGGTGCATTTCACAGCCACTATACAGGAGGAAATAGGACTCAGAGGCGCTGAAATGATGGCATATAGGCTGAAGCCCGAGGTAGCTATAGCTATCGATGTCACATTCGCCGAGCAGCCGATGCTACCGGAGGCCCCGAGGATCTCGCTGGGGAAGGGACCTGTAATAAGCAGGGGCCCCATATACCACCCTGAGGTGGTGGAGTTAATAGAGAGAGCTGCGGAGGAAAATGAGATCCCTCGCCAGTACGAAGCCGATTTCAGAGGAGCGGGAACTGATACTTGGGTGATACAGGTCGCTAGAGGCGGTGTGAAGACGGCCCTCATCTCGATACCCTTGAGGTACATGCACAGCCCTTGCGAAGTTATAAGCCTCAAGGACGTGGCTTGGGGAGGGGCCCTCCTGGAGAAGACCCTAGAGCTGTTCTAATGATCCCCTTAATGTGGAGTAGCAGAAACTAGTGGATGGTCATCCGGGCAGCTCATGAGCTAGCGTACAGGCTGAGGACAATAAAAAGGGGTTCTTATACAGATTTAGGTCTCAAGTTAGTGGCTCTTTCCCCGGTACCTTCAGAGCTACTTCGAATATGGCGACGGGAACAGTTATCCCCAGATTGAGGAGGACTTCGGGATCTATCTCGCCTATCACTCCCACCTCCTCCCCCTCCCTCAGCACGCTCGCGCACCTCCCCTCTATGAAGGGCCTCTCCTTCCTGGGCTCCAGCTCTATCCTATACGAGAGATTCTCAAATAGGACCTTCAGGTGGGAATATATGTCCTCAAAACCTACGGAATCGTCTGCATATGCGGCAGCCACCCTCCTCTCATCCCTAGTCTTGTTCTCAAGCCTCTCATCTATTAGCACCACATCCCCTATCTCGAAGACCTTCTGAGGGTACCTTACGTGAGTATTATTCGCTAGGAATGCTAGTAATCCCGGGAACAAGGCATCCCTTAAAACGCTGTAGCTCTCAGAGACCGGATTTGATATCTCAACAACTTCCCTCTCTTCCCTGCCGACTGCGTGGAAGAGGGATGCCCTGCTCGTCATTATGTAGTTGAGGACCTCCTGATAGCCTAGCCCTATCATCACCGTCCTCACTTTCCTGGATACCTTCTCCACAGGATGGGGCCTACCGACAGTCATTACGTTCTTTGGAAGCTCATATCCAATTTTGTTCAGTCCCAAGGTTATTGAGACTTCCTCAGCTACATCGATCGGATGTAAGAAATCTGATCTATAACCCGGAATGAGCACTCTGACTTTACCATCTGAGCACTCCGCATCCAGTCTGGCTCTCAGGAGCTGCATTACCACGTCATCCTCCGAGAGGTTTAGGCCCAATATGCTCCTTATGAAATCTAGATCCACTTCCATTTCCTCGGGCTCATGCCTCGGGGTCTCTATGTTCCTACCGTCTGGGTATAAGATGTCCAGCGTGCTTATTTCTCCCCCTCTCTCAGCTAAAGCTGAGGATATTATCTCGAGGGCATACCATATCGCCTTCAGATCCGTCCCAGTCACATCTATGAAGATATCCCTGACGCCCGGGGTGAGTCTCGTGAGCTCCGAGTTTATTATTGGGGGCATGCTGAGGACCTCCTCCCTAGAGTCCATTATTAATGGGACTAAATTTTCTGGATTTGCGATTAAATGAGAATATATTTTACCTTTTTCCGTCTGTTCTAATATCTCTTTGGCACTCATTTCCGCATACTCGCCCAGAGGCACGAAGTGGACCTTCTCAGCCCTCCTAGCGTCGTAAATTATAGGGGGCTTGACCTTCGAGAAGTCATGGAGCCCGATAGCGACCCTCCTCCTCTTCCTCCCTAAAGTATCATGTATCTTCTCTTGTGCCTCTATGAGGGCCACTAAAGATTCCTCAGTCCTCAGATCGACATCCCTGACGAGGGCAGCGACTACATATGGCCTGACCTTGGCTACTCCCTCACCCACTCTGACCTCGAAGGCCTTCCTCCTCACCCTATACTTAGGTAGGCCCAGTTCCTCGTTCGAGATACCCTTGAGACATCTCACTATGCCCTCTAACGTCACTAGATCCATCCTATCGGAGGTTACCTCGAATCCCACCTCCTCCCCGAAGGATTCCAAGTTCATCTTCGTGAAGTCTAAGAGATCAGTGAGCTCCTCCTCGCTGAGGCTCCTCCAGAGCCTCTCCATCTCCCTCCTACTGAAACTCACGACTGGCAAGCTCTCACCACACCAGAGGCGCCTTCCTAAGGTAATCCAGGTTCTGGGAGTGAAGCTCTCTTATATCCTCCAATCCGAGCTTTATCATGGCTAATCTCCCTATCCCTATCCCCCAGGCCAGTGCCTGAACCCTGGGGTAATCGTAACCCAAAGGTATCAGCATCTCCGGCCTGAAGAGCCCCGAGCCAGCTATCTCTATCCATCCCAGTTTCTCATGCTTAACATAAGCCTCTACACTCGGCTCCGTGAATGGGAAATAAGCTGGCTTGAACTTCACCTCTTTGAAGCCCAAGTTCTTGGAGAACTCCGCTAGGAATCCCATCAGATTTCTCACATTCATCCCCTCGGCCAAGACAACTCCCTCACACTGGTGGAACTCGAAAGCATGCGTTTTATCCGGAGCTTCCGGTCTGAAAACTTTATCTATGGCGAATATCTTACTCGGGACCTCCAGTCCATTAGCTAAGGATCTAGCTGAAGCAGCAGTCGTCTGGGATCTCAGTATGAGCCTCCTAGCTATCTCAAAGCTCCACTTATACCCCCACCCCTTCGACCCAGTTATCCAGCCATCCTCATGTGTCCTAGCTATCCTGTTGACAAGCTCATCGTACCTAGAGAGATCGGCCGCCTCAGGATAAGCCAGTTTGTAGGAATCATGGACTTCCCTGGCTGGATGATCTTGTGCTTGAAAAAGGACATCGAAGTTCCAGAATTCGCTCTCAACTATCGGGCTCTTCACCTCCGTGAACCCCATTCCGATCAATATCTCCCTCACCTCCTCCAGGAAATAGACGTAAGGGTGTGGCTTTCCAGGATATACTACAGGAGGGCTCGCTTTAACATCATAAGCCTTGAGTTTTTTCTTTTTCCATTCTCCGCTCACTATCAGATCTCTGCTCAGCTTACCCACTTCCTCGATCAGGGGGATCCTCCCCTCGGCGGCATCAAGACCTAGGGGAGTGAGTATTATCTCAGCCTCAGCGATCTCCTCTGTCTCAACGAGCCCCCTCCTCCTCAAACTCTTTAGAATTCCCTGATCGACATCTTCCTCCTCTAGCTCCCCCTTCATGATCTTATCTATTATCTCCCTCTCCGGTACCTCCCAGGATAGAGGAATTACCGTTACCTCCCCATCCCTGCTCTCTATCCTCAGGAGGCCCTTCCTCCTCCCCTCACCCAGCGCAACGTTGAGCTCATCCTCTTCCATCAAACTCGATAGTTCGGAGAGGCTAGCCTTACCTCTCTCCCTCAGGATCCTCAGTATTTTCTCTTCAGGTAATCCTTCCTTAGCATGCCTCATTCCCCTCTCCGTAAGCCTTAGAACTTTCTTTTTCCTCTCAACGATTTTCAGAAGCCCTTTTTCCTTGAGAAGTGTTGATAGGGCCGCTACCCTGCTCTTATCACCTATATCACCTAACTCCGCCCTTCCCCCTCTGGATCTCAGAAGCTGGAGGAGCTCCATTTCTCCCTTAGATAGCGCTATTTCCATGCCTCCACCTCCCCGCCACCCTATTGGCTAAACATAAGTGTGACTGGTCAGCGCTCCTCACACACCTCCGGTGAACCTAGCGTAATATATATTATCCCTATCCCTGATCACCCTCACTTTTATCAATGAGCCCGGAGGAACGGGAGGGGAGTCTAGGACCGTCACAACTCTATTTCTCGCGACAGCTAAGACTTCACCAACTTTCCATCCCTCTCCTAAGACCTTGACGTTCAGTATCTCACCCTTCCTGAGGCGGGGCTCTACCGGTTTGACTTTCCTTATCCCGAAATCATCCGGGCTCAATATGAGCTTCACACCGAACTCCCTCTCAAGTTCAGCGAGCTTCCGGTAGAATTCGCCCCAGCTTATCGGCTTAACTCCCTTGGGCTTTCTCCCACCCCTGTAGGCCTCATACTTCTGGATACCGAGCGCCGGCCATATCTTCCCGGCTCCTATACTGAGGGCGAACTCTATTATCTTAGGGATATCTTCATCGTTGAGTCCGGGGACCCAGATAGGTGCTATTAGTAGATCTATAGAGCTCTGTGCTACCCTCTTAGCCGCCTCAATTACTTTATCTATCCTGAACCAATCCGACCCAGCTAAGTACTTGGCCTTTCCCTCCTCTAGCGAATCTATGCTTAAGTTTATCCTATCGATCCTCCCCTCCAGCTCCCCTATGAGTTTCTGAGTCAGAAGAGGGCCATGCGTCTGAGCGGATATCACTTTCACCTCGGGGATATCCCTCAGCCTCTTGACGAGATCCACGATCTTGGGGTAGAGGAAGGGATCACCAACTGTATCTATATGGGCCTCAATATCACTAATCCCTTTACTCTCAACTAATCTCTCGAACCAGGAGATGATGTAGTTTAGATCCACTAAGAACTCTGTCCTCCTCGTCCTAGACTTAGGTCCGGCATCTGTGGAACAGAATATACATGATAGAGGGCAAGATGAGGAGGGTCTCACCTGTATCAGATTCGTCCCCCTATCTATTAAGCCGAAAGCCACAGATCCCATCAGGGGGATATCTCCATTTATCCTGAGGATCCTCCTCATGATTTCAACCTAAAATTCTTAAATCGGGATTGGGCAGATAGTGGTATGAAATTGCTCGCGATCTCCGATGTGCATTCATCATCCTCGAAGCTGAAGCTTTTATTAGAGAGGGAAAGCTTTGATGCTGTATTCTTAGCTGGAGATATTTCTAATGGTGATATGGAGGATGTTAGGAAGATTCTTGGATACATTAAGGATTTCAATGAGAATGTATTCTTCGTTCCCGGAAACATGGATCCTGCTCCCCTTCTCGAGATTCGAGAGCTCGAGGGTTGCCTCAACTTACACCGTAATAAAGCTTACCTCCGGGGCTACTCGATCGGCGGTGTGGGAGGAGGCCTGATATCACCTTTCATGACCAGGATCGAGTTCACCGAGGAGGAACTCTCACTGATGCTGGAGGAGCTCGGGAAGGTGGATCTCCTGCTCAGTCATACTCCTCCCTTCGATAGCGGACTGGATAGAATAAGATCGGGACTGAGCGTCGGATCCAAATCCTTGAAGTACTACATAGAGAGGGAAGCCCCCCTGCTCTGCGTATGCGGTCACATACATGAGTCAAGGGGTATAGAGAGGATAAAGAATACTTTGGCGATAAATCCGGGACCTCTCTCGCGAGGAAATTATGCTGTAGTCGATTTAGAGGGTGAGGAGGTGAACTCCAGGCTCCTCAATCTCTAGTCAAATTTTAATTCTGATGGATCGAGCATCGGAGATGAACCTGAGGGACATCGCCATATCAGCGGTAGGGGGAGCTTTGTACGCTCTCGTCGGTTACGTGAGCTGGTTAGGGCTCACCTTCTATGGGGTAAGGTTCTGGCCCTCTGTAGTGATACCGGCGACGATATCATGCCTCTATGGAGCGAGCGTAGGCGGGCTATCCGCTGCGATAGGGATATTCATATCGGACATCGCTACTCATGGTAATGCGATCTTAAGCCTGACGGTCGGTGTCACATCTAACTTCACATGCTTCTACATAATAGGGAAGCTCGCTGGGGGGAATAAGTATAGCGTGAGGAGGTATTTAGTGGCTTCCACCCTGGGGCTCACCGTGGGACACTTGATAATAGGGATAGGCCTCCTCCTCTGGAGCCAGTACTTTCCTCTACCATTTCAGGAGAGCTTAACCCCCTTATCTATAGCGGCTGCGCTCACAATATCATTCGTCACATTCGCTTGGGAGCTCCCATTCGCCCTCATACTCGTTCCCCCTATAGTACATGCCGTCAAGAGGGCGGGGAGATGATGTACATCATAGGACTGGACATGGGGGGTACTACCACAAAGGGAGTTCTACTATCGGAGAGAGGGGTTGGCCTGAAGACCTTAGTTATCTCCTCAGACCCTCTAGCAGCTGCAGCCGGCACAATAGGTAAGATATTGACTCAAGGAGGGCTGAATGTTAATGATGTAGGAGCTATTGCCGTGAGCGGGGGGAAAGTGAGATCTCTCCCCAAACGCATCCTCGGCCTCCCCCTCTTCGAGGTGGATGAGATAGAGGCTATAGGAAGGGGAGGAGCCTTCTTAGCTAAACTAGGGGAGTGCGTGGTCACCAGCGCTGGTACGGGGACCGCGATCGTCGAAGTCAGGGAGAGGAACTCCGGCTACGATGTCAGGCACTTGGGAGGGACGGGCATCGGAGGTGGGACCCTCCTGGGATTAGGAAAGCTCTTACTTGGTAGATCGTCCATAGAGTCACTTCTTGAACTAGCATCTAGGGGAAGCCCAGATAATCTGGACCTCAAAGTCGGCGATATAGTTGGGGGGCCAGTGGGGAAGTTAGATGTCAATGCCACTGCCTCAAACTTCGGGAAGCTGGTGGATGACGCTAGGCTAGAGGATATCGCTGCAGCCCTCGTTAATATGGTGGGGCAGGTCATCGGGGTTACTTCCCTCTTCGCAGCTAAGTCCGTTGGATTGGAAGATAAGATCGTCCTAGTTGGAGGACTGGCTAGCTATGAGCAGATAGTTGAAGCGATAAAAAAGCCTATAAAGCTTTTCGGTGGTAGCTTGATTGTTCCAGAGGACCCTCAGTACGCTACGGCCTTAGGCGCATCTCTTAAGCTATTCTCCTCCCTCACATCCTTAGTGAGAGGCTAATGGTTAGTCTCGCATTGGAGCTGAGGGGCGTCGTCATCAAGGGGGATCGCCTGCTCCTAGTGAGGGAGAAGGGTAGTAAGGATTGGTCGATCCCCGGTGACTCAGTTGAGCCTGGAAGGAGCCTTAGAGATTCGCTGAGCGAGATCATACTTGATTCCACTGGTTTGCATGTAGATGTCGTCAGAGCTATTGATGTGAGTGAGGCTAATGATGATAAGATCCGCATAACTTATCTCTGCAAGCCGATCTCCGGGAAACTGAGGCCTGGAGGAGGAGTCAAGGAAGTGAGATGGGTTGAGCTCAACAGGGCCGCTGAGCTACCCCTCTCGGGGCCAGCTAGAGAGGCGGTGAAAATCCTAGCCTCGAAGTTCATCCTCTTCATAAGGAACAGGGACTTGAAAAGAATAATCATAGGGGTCCCCAAGGGGCACGTCCATAAGAGAGTAATTATGGAGCTCTCCGATGGGCTCATAGTACTTCATGAGGCTACTGTTGAGAACCTCGTCAGGGCTTTCGTAGAGGTTGAGATGCATCCCTTCAGGAGGGCAATAGTCCTGGAGGGGAGGGAGCTCGAGAGGAGGAAGGAAGGCTATTCAAAGTACCAGCTCCTTGAGGTTGAGATGAGCGATGAGGAGGTCGAAGATTTGATAACTAGGATGCTGGGCCTCGATGTCGGGGAGAGTGAAGATTAAAAAGATATACTTAAAACTCCGGTGGGGGATGAAGAGGAGTTACTCCATAGACATCGGATGATTCCTAAATCGCTGCTGACCCCGGGTGTGGGAGATGATTAGGAGAGCTCTAGTAATAGGCAGGTTTCAGCCCCTCCATCATGGCCACCTCTACTTATTCAGGTATGCCCTATCTAGGGCTGATGAACTGGTGATAGGTATAGGGAGCTCCCAGTTCTGCTGCCAGCCGAGGAACCCCCTTTCAGCTGGGGAGAGGATGGAGCTCATAGTGAGGACGCTGAGGAGGGAGGGCTTCCCACTGGAGAGGATCTTCATATCTTGCATCCCAGATACACAATCACCTGAGGAAAATTGGGGTCTCATAGTCTTGGATAGGGTTCCGAGGATCGATATAGCTTTTTCAAATGACCCTGAAACGGTGAGATGCCTTAAGGAAGTGGGGATTCATGTTGAGAACGTCCCCTTCTTCAAGAGGGAGGTATATGAGGCAACTAAGATAAGGAAGCTCATACTGAAGGGCGATAGTTCCTGGAGGTCTTTAGTACCCGAATCTTCCCTCGATTTCCTCATTGAGGTGGATTTTGAGGGAAGGGTGAGGAGGTCGATGGAGAATCACTCCGATGGGAATTCGTAATCCTCGCTCCTCTCACCTGGGATTATCCTCAAACTCTCATTCCTTATCGCTTCAAGGACCCTCCTCCCGAGAGGGCTGCTCTTCGCCAGAGTTATCCTCCCCCTGGAGTCCGTGACTAATGTGGCCATTTCCCTCTCGCCTGAGTAGATAGTGACTTCAGTATCGGACATCGCGGGACCTAGATCCAGTATTATAGTGTGCTTCCTCCCCTTCAACCTGAACTTAGGAGCCCCCTCGACTGCTGGTTCCTTAGCTGAGACGGGCATCACTATGACCTCCTCCCCGAATGTGTAAATCTCGTACTCCACGGTCTCGGTCTCGAAGTCCTTAACTAGGACTACTGGTCTCGCTAAAGCTACGTCCTTCATTCCCGTCGGCATCTTGACCGTTATCTTGAGGGAATACACTTTCTCAACCTTCCCGTCCTTTATGAATATGACAGTATCGACTACGTGAGGTAGGACGCCCAAATCAACTCTATCTATGAACCTCTGTATCGCCTCTATCGGGAAGCCGCAGTGAACGACACCGACCATACCAACGCCAGCTAGCCTCATATCCACGAATATCTTGAAGTCTTGAGTCTTCCTCATCTCATCGAATATCACATAATCCGGCCTGACCAAGAGGAGGAGATCTGCCGTATTCTCGAAGGAGCCAGCGAGCCTCCCGTATTGAGTTATCTCGGGCCCCACTTGAAGGTCCCTGGGTGACTCGAGAGTCTTCACTATCCTCCCCCTTTCCTTGTAGAACTCCGCCAACGCGCTCGCGAAAGTCGTCTTTCCAGCGCCCGGAGGCCCGGCTATCAATATACCCTCAGCTCTCTCGCTCAGTCTCCTCTTCAGCTTATCGCTCAAGTTGTAGTCATCTAGAGTGACCTTCACGAGGGGTCTCACAGCAGTTATCTCGATGCCATCCGAGAATGGGGGGAAGGCCGCTAACACCCTGAGATCCCCGAGCTGTATTATGTAAGCATCATCGTACATCACCTCTATGAATGCATCTATTCCCGTCTTCGCCCTCTCCAGTATTTCGTAGGCTATAGTCCTCACTTCAAATTCCTCCAGTTTCTTATCAGAGAGCTTAACTAACCTGAAGTTCCCCGGACGCCCCTTCTTCGCCATAGGCGGGGCTCCCTCTTTCAGATGAACGCTCATCGTCTCCTCATCGAAGTAGTCGTAGATCCTGAGTCCATCCATCCTCGGACCTATGTACTGGACATCCACTCCTCTAGCTAGAAGAGATAGAGTGGTTATCCTATCTCCAGTGAGGACCTTAGCGGAGAACTTCTTGGCTAGTTCCTGTAGGGCATCTATTCCCTTCCCCCTGTGCTCCTCAACCCTCACCTCCTCTATGTAACCCTCCCTCCCGAGATCCTGGAGCCATATTATCTCCCCTAAAGCGCCAACGCTGAATCTATCACCGCTGAGAGCATCTTCCTCTATCTTCGAGAGTACTTCCTCCGGTATTATGAGCTTGGATCCCCTTATCAGAGAGTACCCTGGCTCATATCTCACCAGAGACCTCATCAGCACATCTGAACTCAGCACGTATATCGAATCACTCATCTCAATAAGTTCCGATCAACCGTTATAAATGATGACTTCAGGTCGAGGTATGCTTTACGTAAAGCTCGGGGGCTCCCTGATAACACTCAAGAAGGAGGGGAGAAAAGAAATAAGGTCGGATGTCCTGAGGAGGATTTCTATTGATATTAAGAGCATGATGAATGATTTCAAGATATTCTTAGCTCATGGGGCTGGGCATTATGGGCATGAGCCCGTATTGAGGAGCGGCCTTCACTTGGGGATGGGGGACTGGAATAGGATAGGGGCCTCGGAGACGATGGTAGGGGTGAGTGAACTGAACTTCAGGGTCGCGAAAATCATGATGGAAGAGGGCATACCTGTAGCCCCCTTACCGCCGAGATCCATGATGAGGAGGAATAATGGAAGAATCCTTTGCGAGACTTCCTCGCTGAAGGAACTAATCAAAGCTGGGTTCATACCCCTGATGCACGGTGATCTGATACCGGACGATGAGAGAGGAGTCTACGTACTCTCGGCGGATGAGATACCCCTTCACTTGGACTTAGGGTTCGAGAAAGTGATATACCTCATGGATGAGCCCGGAGTCCTCGATGAAGCTGGAAGGGTAATTCCAGTTATCAACAGGAGCGCTCTTGAGGGCATGAGTCTTCCCTCGCTCGATGCGACGGGATCCATAAGGGGAAAGATAGAATCCGCTGTTAGGCTAGCTGAGAGGGGAGTTGAAGTGAGGATCTCTGGTTACAGGGATCCTGGGGATTTAATTAGAGCAATTAATGGAGAAATAGGAACAAGAGTTATCTAATTTCCTCCTCTTCAATTTCTAATATATCCTTGGGCGCCACAAGTATATAATATTTGTCCTTTCCCATCATCTCATCCATCACCCTCCTAACTATCAGCTCCGCGGGGTCCTTTATACCCGCCCTCTCGGCGAGCTCTGAGAAGCTGGAGAATGGTTTCCTCGCTCTCTCCTCAAGTATCTTCAGAAGGGTCTTTTTCCCTATTCCAGGGAGTAGCTCGAGTTGATGGAGCCTTGTAGTCACGGGAACACTTTCATTGAACAAATTGATGAAGAACTGTTCTCCTTCTTTCACTATCCTCGAGACTACAGACTCCAAGAGCATCTTAGCTGTTGGAGGGAGCTCCTCATAAGTGAGGTATCTTATGAATCTGCTTACCTCCTTTCTAGCCCCCTTGCCGACGTATATCTTATCCATCACGTTAACATTAACGTTTGGCCTCAGAGCGAACTCCATAAGTATGAAGTACCTATCTCCGACAAGTTGCACTCTCCTCTTGGCCTCATCCACATAGAGAACGTAGGCCCAGCTATCATGAGGTCTCCTCTTGCCCTGCGCAAGCCTCCACATTTGGAACACCGGATATTCTTTTATTCTCTGAGGGACTTCAATAAGTTAAGCATTTCCTTATAGTCCTGTTGGCTGAGCAACGGATAATCCTTGAAGAGGTAGGCCCTCAGCTCCTCCTCGTCCTCGGGAAGGATGTTAACTATCATAACGGCATGCTCCTCCTTCAGCTTAAACCTATTCATGAGTTCCTCCACAGCTTCTCTAGCTCTCTCAGGATCGGATACTTTCGTGAACTTCGATAGGTATATGAGGAGCCTCCTCTGATCCAAGGTCAGGGATTCCACTGAAGAGGACCACCTATCGAACACTAAAGCCTTAACCTCAGCCAACGTGAGAGCTCTCCTATTTTGAGGTCCTCTCTCAGCCAAATCCATCATCCTCATCCCGAGTGCTTCTTGAGGTGGACGGGAAGCACTATTAGATGTTTCGTCTTACCCCCTAGCTTTATGTCCACGAGATAAGCTTCCCCTCTCCTGCCCATCACAACACCTACCTTCCCCTGATACCTCCTGTGAGGCATTCCCCTTCTGATCGATGGCTCAACATCTATTACGACCTTATCGCCCACCTCGAATTCCTTGAGGAGCTTCGCTGGGGATGGCCTGCCCCTCTCGCGCGGGGTCTTTGAGAGGAAATCCCTCGATCTGTAGAGGAATCCGAATGACCTCCTACCCATGCATCATCACCACTTTACTCAACCATTACCTCGAGTACATCGAGTTCACTACAAAAAGATTTTTTCCCCAGGATCTCGGTCACGCTGGGGCTGGTTCTTCCATCATCTCCACTAATAAGCTCCTTAACGTAAAGCCCACCATCACATAGAACAAATAACTCAAATTTTTTATCATCTATTCTCCTGAAATTTACCTCGTATACTCTCTTCAATCTCGTTATATCTGCCCTCCTCCAGAGCACCCTCTTGGGCGTCCTCTGCCTTATCACAGCTCCCTCGAGCCCCTTCAGGAGCTCGAGCTCTCCCTCTTCAACTCCCCCCTCAACCTCCACTAAGGCTCTATATAATTTTTTGACATTAGGAGATCTCTCTTTTAGTATCCTTATTTTTTCTCTCCTGGAGAATTCTAGATTCTTAACCTCGATCAGGCCAGCTGCTCTCCTATTTATCTCTGACTCCACCTCCCTCAGGTCCGCGCTCCTCCTCTTAGGGCTCAACAACTCCATCACGAAGGGCCTCCCTTCGCCGAGCATCCTGGCGTCTACATCCTCCCTCCCAGCCCCGTGAAGGACGTAATCCTCGGCTGAGAAGAACTCCCTCATCACTTCCCCGACTATACCCTCAACACTTCCCTGGGGGATCTTGCCCTTCCAACCGCATGCCTCACATCCTCTACCCCCGCACTCGGGACACTTCCTCCTGGACTGGGAGATCCCTCTCTGAAGCTTCCTATACCTTCCGAAGATGAATACTGGTGCTAGTTCTAACTTAACATCGCCCCTCTCGAAATCGAATATCAGGATAGCATCCGGTTCCTGGCTCACCTTGAGGCCAGTTAGGGAGCTAATCGCAACATCGAGCAGTCTTGTCAGAGTGACCTTGAGGGACCTCATTTTGGGAGGATTGTGATTAGCCCTTATCCTGTCCTCCCTCTCTATTAAGATGGCTGGTAAAGAGACGCCCGATTTCACTGATGACAGCTCCACCCCCTCTAACTCACTCAAGGCCTTTCTGAGCATTTTACCGAGCTCCCTACTCAGGAGCCCATCGCAGAGGTAACAGCCCCCTCCTGAGGGAGTCTCAGAATCCAGTAGGCTCATTAAACTATTTAGTAGATCATCTACCGGTTTACCCATTACGCTCGCTTCACAAAACTCGCAGAGAACGATCCCCTTGAGATCATCCACCTATGCCCATCCTCCTGAAGAGCCGCCTAGCCTTAGATTCCGATGACATAGATTCTATGAGCTTCTTCGCCTGATGATAAGATTTCAAAAGTTTCCTGACTTCCTTGGCAGTGACTCCAGATCCCCTAGCTATCCTCTCTATCCTAGATCCCCTTATCAGGGACGGATCTCTCCTCTCCTCGGGGGTCATCGAGTTTATTATCGCTATCCACCTATCCATCTCCCCCGAGTTTACATCTAGCTGCACTCTACCACCGATCCCCGGGACCATCTCCAAGAGCTTCTCCATAGGGCCAGCTTTCCCAAGCTGCTGAATATACTCCCTGAAATCCTCTAAGTCGAACTTCCCCTTTGACATCCTCTCCATCAATCTGCTCTCCTTAAATGCCTCCTCTATTCTCATAGCGAGTTCAATTATGTCCCCACCACCTAAGAGCCTGGAAACGAACCTCTCGGGATCGAACCTCTCGAGATCATCTATCCTCTCCCCGGTGCCTATGAAGAGTATCGGAGCCCCTGATGCTGCTACTGCTGAGAGCGCACCGCCCCCCTTAGCAGCTCCATCGAGCTTAGTCACTATGACGCCACCCACAGGCACCTTCTCAGCGAAAGCCCTCGCTTGTGCGTAAGCTGCCTGCCCGATCGTCCCATCTATTGTTAATATGACTAGATCGGGCCCTATTTCCCTGTAAGCATCGAGCTCGCTCATCAAACTGCTCTCATCCTTATGCCTCCCCGCTGTGTCTATTATCACGAAGTTATACCTCTCCCTCTTGAAGAACTCTATACCCTCCCTCATTATCTCCACAGGATCCCTGGATTCCTTCGAGAAGACGGGGATATCAGGGCCGACTAATTGCTCTATCTGGAGCTTCGAGGCCGGTCTCATGACATCCGCGGAGATTATCCCGACTTTTCCGAATCTCTTCGATAACCAGAAAGCCAGCTTAGCGACAGTGGTTGTTTTCCCCGAACCCTCTATACCGACCATCATTATCACATTCGTCTTCTTACTTTCCATAGGTATCTCAGCGGGCTTTCTCCCCAGGAGGTTCGTGAGCTCCTCATAGAGTATCTTAACAGCTAGGTCCCTTCTACTGAAGCCCGGCGGTGGGCTCTCCTTAAGGGCCCTCTCCTTGATCCTCCTACTTATCTCTAAGACGAGCTTAACATCGACATCAGCTTCTATCAGGGACCTCTGAACTTCTCGAACGAATTCGTTGACAGCAGCCTCATCTATGACAGATTTACCCATTATCTTGCTCACAGCATTCCTTAGGGAGCTCCCAAGCTTCTCTAAAACCAATTAACTATACGCCACCCCTCGTCCTAACTATCTTCCTCTTCCCCATCGACTCCCAGTACTCCACCTCTATCCCGCTCTTCAGCCTCGAGACCAATTCCGGATCTTCGGGGAGAGGTAGTTCGAAGGTCTCATAAGTCTCCAGATCCATGAGCTGCACTACATTTCCGTAGACGTTTATCACTTGAGCGGTCTTCTTATCTACGATCGGTATCTCAACTAGGGCATCTGCTGGGAATATCTTGGATCTCCTCGCTCCATCAAATATTCCCCTGGCCTCAACCCTAACTTTAGCTGAGCCATGCTTCCCCGGCTTCGATTTCGATACTTCTAGGACTTCGCATGGCTCGTCATCCAAGATGACATAACTGCCCTTCCTCAGATCCCCCGCGCTACCCCTAGTGACTGACATGAGATCACCCAGCTCTTATCGGGGACTCACCTATAAGACTTCTGGAACCTGGCCCTAGCGCTCCTACCACCGTACTTCTTAGGTTCTGTCTGCCTTGGATCTCCCTTCAATATGGTCCTATCATATTCCTTGAAGATCTCCTTGAGGCGATCGCTCTTGGTGTAGTTGACTAAGGCCCTACCTATAGCCATCCTCAGGGCATCGGCTTGAGCCATGAAACCTCCACCCTTCACTCTCGCGAATATATCCAGGTCCTTGACGTGATCCATCGCCAGCCATAGGGGCTCAAGTATCTTCATCCTCACGAACTCATTAGGCGCGAAGACTTCTACGGGCAGGCCATTTATGTAGAGCCTCCCAGATCCTTTCCTTATAACGGCCATAGCCCTAGCGGTCTTCCTCCTAGCGGAGGCTAGGGCGTATACTTCCTTAGCTTTCGGAGACATATTCTCCACCCCAACCTAACAGCTTCGAGAGAGTGAGGACAGTAATATAACGCTTGCTCTTCTTGGGCTTCAGGGAATCTATCGTGTACTTGACATCCCCCTTTATTGTAGAATCCTTCTCCACATTTGCGAGCTCCTCGGGGACCCCTATGAAAACCCTGAGCCTCCTGAGAGCCTCTCTCCCTTTAGCTTTCTTCATCGGAAGCATCCCCCTTACGGTCCTCCAGACAATCCTGTCAGGTGTCCTAGGCTGCACTGGAGATTTCCTCGGATTTATCCTGCTCTGGATAGATCTTCTCGTCTGGTATTTCTTGAGTATCGTCTCTGGATTTCCTGAAATTATTGCCTTCTCAGCATTGACTATCGCGACCCTCTTACCTTTCAAAAGCTCTTTAGCAGCTAGGGAAGCTATCCTGCCGAGGATCTTATTCTCAGCATCAATAACAAGATCGAAATTCATTCAGATCACCCTACTATCCTTGTATGGGACCCCTTGGGGTTTATCTTAGCGTAATCGTCCAGTAGGATGGCCTTTCCTCCGGCTTCCTCTATCTTCCTCTTAGCCGACCTTGTGAAGCCCGCTGCTGCGACTATTACAGGCTTAGTTATCTCACCTTCTCCCAATACCTTCCCTGGGACCACTACGGCAGCCACGCCATCTGAGTATTTCTCTATCTTCCACAGATTGACCTCTATTCTCCTCCTCGTCTGCCTCTTCAATTTCTCGGCGACAGCCTTCCAGATAGGCGCATCATTCACCCTAGATGCTATCTCAAGATTCCTTATCATCCTCACCAGCCTTATGTTCGTAGGTCCCGTCGGTTTCAACTTCACCCTCCTCCCGAACAGGGAGTCCTCCCTAAATAAATTTAGCTCGCATCCCCCACCATATTTTCGGATAATTTCATGATCATCCGATGAGAAATTAAAAAATTTTATAATTTTTTAGATTAGCTCTTCTAAAGATTTTCCCATTGTTTCGATTCCAAGTAAAATGACTAATAGACCCGCGAATATATGCACGAAGGAGAATACGATGAAGGGACCCGAGAGACCGGTGGTCGCGAATAGATAGCCGGTTATCGATGGAGCCAATATTCCCATGAGCCTCCCGAAGCTAGCTGCAGCACCAGAGCCAGTTCCCCTTATCTCAGTAGGATAGAGCTCTGGAGTGTAAGCGTAAAGCCCAGCCCAAGCTCCTAAGTTGAAGAAGGATATCATGGAGCTGAAGAGGAAAACCCAGGGAAGATCAATTCTGAGGCTCAGGAGGGCTGAGGCAAGTCCTGCAGCCGTTAGGTATATCGCGAGGACTTTCCTCCTTCCTATCCTATCTAGGAGGAACGATGCAGAGTAATAACCGGGTATTTGGAAGAGCGTGACTAATAAGCTCCACCCTATGGATGTGACATCTTCCAATCCGAATTGCTTCGCGTATATCGTGGGGAGCCAGAGGAATATCCCGTGATACGTGTATATGAGCCCTCCCCAGAGGATGAAGAGGAGCAAGGTCCTCTTCATATACTTCGGGGAGAAGAGATCCTTCAAGCTGTACTTCTTAGCGGAGTCGAGTTTTACTTCCTTCAACTCGGTTATCCCTATCTTACGTAACAGGGAATTCACGTCCTCGACCCTTCCTCTCGCCATGAGGAACCTGAGGCTCTCCGGCAGGTAAGCTAACGTGAGGGGAAGAGCTATCAAGGGGAGCAGAGCTACTGAGAAAGTCAATCTCCATCCTAGAGATGGGAGCAGGAAATATGGTATCAGTAAGGATAATATTGCCCCGTAGACCCAACTCGTCTCTACAAGGCCTAGGAATAGTCCCCTCCTCCCCTTAGGTATGTACTCCGAGACGTAGACGGCCGGCTGAGGTAAGGCCCCACCCAATCCTATCCCCGCCAGGAATCTGAGCGTATAAAGTGTTAATAGATCTGGAGCTAATCCGCATGCTGCCGTGAAAATCGATTCCATTATTATGACAAATATTAGAACTTTCCTCCTTCCTATAACATCAGCTAACCTGCCGAATAGTAGAGCGCCTAGGAACATACCGAGATAACCTACGCTCAACAGATAGCCCACTGTGATCGTATCAAGTCCCCATTCCCTAGCTATGGGGCGTACCAAAGATGCGATGAGCATAACATTCATCCCAGTGAGGCCGTAAATTAGGGAGGAGGTCAATAGTATCTTGTAGTGGAATCTCCCGACCTCAACTCTATCCAAGAGCTCCGTTAGGTGCATAACCATCAGAACTATCCTCCAATGCACCTTTTAATCTTTCCGGGCTCTGAATTATGGCAGTAATGATGAGTTTCTATAGATGGGGTTATTAAAATATTCTTTACATAATAACGCCCGTATTTCTAAGTTTTCTTTTATATTAGCGGTGAAATACCTAACGATTATTACTGAAAATCGCACTATAGCCGCAGTTAATTATTATAACCATAATATTTATAAAAAAATCTAGATATAGACTGCGTTAAAACTCTGGGGGTGATGTATTGGACCTCATTGGTCAATGGTTAGGTTACCCCGCTCCCCTAGATAGGATATTGTCCATCATAGGGATAGAGCTCCACTGGATCATATTGCAGTACGTCCTCGGCTTACCCCTCTTCATAATCCTCTCGCTACTGCTCTACGCGAGGAGAAGGGATGAGAAGTGGAATGAGATGGCCAGGACCATGACGAAGGCATTGGGCATAATATTCGCAGTAGGAGCCGCTAGCGGGACATTGAGTGAGTTCGGTTTGGTTTTAATATGGCCCAACTTACTCGAGGCTGCTGGTAGATATATATTCTTCCCCCTCTACGCTGAGATCTTCGCCTTCCTCATAGAGATAACCTTCATATACTTCTTAGTGTTCGGATGGAAGAAGATAGGAGTTAGGGGGAGGCTGATCTTAGCATTCCTAGCTTTAATAGGAGCCTGGCTTTCAGGAGCCCTCATAATGAGTGTGAACAGCTACATGGTTGCCCCCACTGGGATACAGGCTTCATATGATCCGATGAGCGGATGGAAGTACGATAAGGGATATCCAAAGGTCCTCCTAGTAGTCCCCAAGGAGATAGTAAGCGTATTGGATGTGAACAAGCTCTTATCTCTCGGCATGGAAGTTCTGGGAGAGAGAAATGAAGGCGTCGCTGTCCTACTCCCATCTAAGATAGTATCCAAGCTCGCGAGTGAGTCCTGGAGTAACGTCAGAGTAGGGGATAGCGTACTCTCACTCGTAATAAAGGAAGAGGCTCTCGGAAGCGTTAAGGATCTCCTCGTGAAGGATATCGTCGATAAAATACTGACTAACACTGTTAAGAGCGTTGGATATACTATGGTCACTTTCCTCTCCCCGGTTTACGCCGGAAGCATATTGCATGCCCTGGGGGCAGCGATTACAGTGACGGGATTCACTATATTCGGGGGCTACTCCCTGCTACTCCTAAGATCTAGGAGCGATAAGAGGAAAGTCTATTATGTCAGTGGAATGAAGCTGGGGATCTTCCTGGGCTTGATCTTCATAGCTGTTCAAGGACTCGTTTTCGGGCACATCATAGGGACTGAGATAGCCTCATACAATCCCGAGAAATTGGCTGCAATGGAAGGTACTAGTAAAGGGATATTCAGCTTCAGCAGATCTCTAGGAATCGAGAGGATCATGAGTTTCATAGCTTATGGGAGCTTCGAAGCTAAACTGCCTGATTACGATTCGATACCCCAGGATTATTGTACGCTAGCTGGAGCTGCACTCGACTGCAGGCCTCCTCTCATGCTGCACTACCTATACTACTTCAAGACTGGCTTAAGCGTTCTCTTAGGCCTATATGCTTTGATCTCAGCGATATTAGTCATGAGAGGAAGCCTTTCACCAGCTCTGCTCAAAATAAACATTCTGACCCCTATAGTGGCCCATATCATAAGTTTCCTAGGATGGGCCGTCAGGGAGATGGGGAGGAAGCCCTGGTCCATCTACGGCATAATGACTGTGGATGTAGCTCACACAGCTAACCCAGGAGATCCACTATCTTATGGCTTAATAGCTTTAATAGTGATTTCCGTGGCTTTAGCTCTAATATTAGCCGTTTGGAAGCTCCTTTACGTTCCATCGGTTAGGGAGGTGTGATCATGATCCCGCAGGTCTACTTCATAGCTCTCGTTTTCGGCATACATATAGTGGCCGTTAACCTGGGGATAGCTCTCTCTACGATAATACCGCTGCTGAAGAGGAAGGCCGATCTAACGAGGAACGAGAGGCTAGATGGAATAGCTAAGGGGATCTTCAGGATATATGCAGCTATATATGGGATAGCTGGAGTCATGGGGACTGCCTTCACAGTATTCCTGCTCAGCTTCTATCCGGAGTTCATAGGGATCGCTGGAAATATAACGCTGCTCCCATTCGGGATAGCGATACTCTCAATACTGGTCCACTTCCTAGCTATAGTGCTCTACTACTACGGCTGGGACTCCTTCCCGAGATGGGCTCACCTCTCCTCCGGGATCCTATTAGCTATCACAGCATACACAATACCCCTGGGCTTCAGGCTGGTTTTCGCCTTCCTGAACACGCCAGCTGGACTTAAAATAGATGGAAAGCCCTATATAGATGCTTTCGAGGCTCTAGCCAACCCGACTTTCGCGCCCCTCTACCTCAAGAGTATCTTCGGTGCCATAACGTTCGGCTCCCTCTTCATCTCAGCCCTGTCAGCTTATCGAATAGCTAGGGAGAGGAGTGAGGAGAGCTCCCAGATCTACTCTACTTCATTGAGGATAGCTGTGATAGGGACTTTCGTAATGCTGATACTGGGCCCATGGTACTCCATGTCATTGATATCGACGCCGATGAAGTTCAACAATATCTTCAGATCCTTCGGATGGGGATTAGGCGGGGTTGAGACAGTCGACATGAGCTGGCTCTTCCTGATCAAGATAATACTTATAGCGGTCCAGATATACGCTATACTGAGGCTAATGTTCGGTAACGTTAACTTCAAGCTCTCAGCTCTCGCAACGACATCGGCAGCTTTCACGATATTGACTGGAGAGTACCTGAATATGTTCAGTCAGTACCCGTACTTCCTAGCTAATCTACCGATAGTAGCTGATAAGATACCTGAACCATGGAGGACAGTGCTGGGGAGAGCTCTATACCTGGAGAACGTTAGTCCACTGGCCAACGACCCCACACTGCTCTCAATAACAGCTCTCGGGATAGCGATATTGCTCGCAGCGATAGGCTACTTCATATATGAAACGCTGATTAAAGGAGAATGACCTCCTTCTTTTTTAGTGCGGGGGGTGGGATTTGAACCCACGCGGGCCTGACGCCCACCCGCCCCTCAAGCGGGCGCCTTGGACCTGGCTTGGCTACCCCCGCTCAAGCCTATATGCCTCAACAGATTAAAAACGTTATCTATATCTTATTGAGCAGCTCCCCGAGCTTCCCCTTCACTTGATTCAATGCCTCACTGAATATCTCCTCCGGTCTCAGAGAGCCCGTGGATTCATAGCTTATGATGATCCTCGATTCATCCCATCTCCTGATTATCTTATCCGGGTTCCTGACCCTGCATCTCTCCAGCGCCTCGAGGCATCCCTCGCAGAGGACTGGGTAATCTATCCTCGAGATTCCGCCATCAGACTCGATGCAGTTAGAGCATTGGCTCAAATCACATTCCACTTGATCCTTCAGTTCGTAAATTGGCATGTAACTATAACCGACTGCTGCTGCCGGTGACCACTTGGAATGATCTTTCCCTCTACCGATCCTAGCTATAGCCTGAAACCTCAGTTTCTGCCCTTTCCTCATCTTTATTATCGGTATCTTATCGTTAGCCGGATATATGAGCGGATCTGAAGACTTGAGCTCCCCAGAATAAACTACCTCTATCGGATCCTTCGCCTTCTTCGATAATTCGAGTACTACAGTCCTATTGGGATCGACCCTAAGTACGTCGAGGCTAGTCCTGAGGGGTATCATCGCCAGCCTATGCGCTATATATTCGTCGAAGAAGGGGGTCGTGTTCTCGAAGAATATAACCTCATCTATCGCGAAAGTCGGGACTTCGGCTATTATTGCCCTCCTTATTGAGTTCGCGAATGATGGAGATACCCCTTCTAGGACCAGAAGAGTCCTTTGATCGGATAGCTCAATCACTCTCACTTTCAAGGTCCTCACCTTTCCTCCTCAGGATGCTCACCCAGGGATTATTAAATATCTCCGAGAGCACATCCTCCGCCGATCCCCCTTCTAACATGACATCATGCGGTCTTTCATCATGAATATTTTCCTCTATTTTGGGAGCAATGGTTTCTTTCTCTCTTTCTATTCCAGTTTTTTGTTTGGGTAATCTCTCTATAACGGGTTCATTGAGATCCCCGAAGCTGGGCCTGGGTAAGGGGGGGACGCTCCCATAGCTCCCCAGTATTTTGATAAAGGATTCTAAAAGCTCTATTCTCCTCTCTAATTCATGTAACCTATGTATCAGTTCTGGATCTTCTTTCTTGAGGTCTGAGGATAGTAGGCCCCTTATAAACATCTCCAGATTCCTGGAGATCTCTTCAGCCAGGTCCCTTCCTACTTCCTGAACCAGTTCCCTCATATCCGGCGTTATCTGATTTGAAGCTACTTGAGAGCTCTTTCTCTTCACCGCATCTACTATAGCATTCGATCTAACTTGAGAGTTCTCAGTAATCTGAAGCCCCTTCCCTCTACTCAATGGCTTAGCCTCGAGATCGGGAGCGAAAGTTCTATCCAGAGATCTAACTGTCACCTTCGAGGCCCATCTATCTCCCCTGGCTCTTCCCTCCTCCACCTCCCTGCTCGCGGCATCGTAGAGATCCTTGGGGACCCATAAGTCGAGTCGATCGAAACCTATTTCCGCTCTCCTGTAGGTATCTATCAGGTACTCAACGAACTCCTGCACGCTCTCATAAGAGGGATCGAAGATAGAAACTAGGATCTTTATCTCCCTCCTCCCGGATATCTCTATGACTAAGGATCTCTCATCGAGCCCCCCTCTTAATTTTATGTTTCCAGCTCCCCTGTAGAACTCGATCAAATAGTTCATAGCGCTCAAGGGGGGCATCCCCTGAAATACACCGTGAGGCCTTAATAAATTTCCTCACTGAAAAATGTTATGTGAAAGTTCCCTCAGACCCTCCTTCCCCTCCTGCCGTGGGGCCTCCTGCAGCCATCGTGAGGTATCGGTGTCACGTCCTCGACCCTTATGAGGGTGAGCTGAGATCTAGATAGGCCTCTTATAGCTGCTGTCGCGCCCGGACCCGGGATCCTGCTATTTATACCACCTGGTGCCCTCACCTTGACTATCAGGTGAGTTATCCCTTTCCTCTGAGCTTCTTTAGCTGCGGCCATCGCTGCCTTAAGGGCTGCGTAAGGGGATCCCTCTAGCCTATCCGCATCCACGAACATACCGCCGGAGTACCTAGCCAAGGTCTCAGCTCCCGTTATATCGGTTATGTGGACTATCGTATCGTTGAAGGATGAGTATATGTGGGCTACTCCTATCTTACCTTTCCTCTCAGTCGACATCATCTCACCTCCTTCTCAACCTCTAAGCATGAGGGATGGAGGCACTCTATCTTGTCCTCCTCCTCTATTTTGACCAAGTAGCTTGGCTGCCTTATCCTCCTACCGTTAACCCTTATATGACCATGCGTTATGAGCTGCCTGGCCATGTATGGGCTCTTAGCGAACCCCTTCCTCCAAACGATCGTCTGCAATCTCCTCTCCAAGAATTGCTCAACGCTTAAATCTAGCAGATCGTCCAAAGTTGCATCCTTGCTGAGGATCCCGAGGGCCTGCAACTTCTTTATTATTGGTTCGACTTTCCAGCTCTCGCTCTTAGGAGCAGCTAAAAGCTGCCTAGCTATCCTCCTATATTTCTTCGCCAGAAAGCTCATCCTCCAGAGCTCCCTCTTGTTCCTCAGACCATAATAACCGGCCAGCCTATTCGTCTCCTCCAGAACTCTCCTATCCCAGGGTTTGTAAGGCCTCTCATATTTCTTCCTATGCTTCCTTATATCCCCCATTTTACCACCTCACTTCTTCCTCTGATAACCGACCGTCTTCCCTACCCTTCCGGTCGTCTTCGTCCTCTGTCCCCTCACCTTCAGCCCTAACTCATGCCTTATTCCCTTCCAGCTGCCTATCTTCTTCATTAAGTTGATATCCTGCGTCATGTACCAGTTTACATCGTCCCCTATGAGTATCCTAGATTCGTTATTCCTATAATCCTTCTGCCTATTCATGAGCCACCAAGGGATCCCATATTTATGCGGGTTATTTACGACATCCTCTATCTTAGCGTATTCCTCATCACTAAGCTCTCCCAGAAGTCTGTTTGGATGTATACCGGCTTTCCTCAGGATAGTTAATGCTAGCGTATGGCTTATTCCCCTTACACCTGTGAGCGCAACTATGACGGGCTTAGTACCATCTAAGGTTGTGTTGAGCAGCCTCACTATTCTCTTCAGCTCAACTCCCGACAACTACTCACCCCTTTTTCGGGGTATATCATACCACCCAATTTTAATGTTTCGTATCTTGAGCGGGTTATGAGGGTCCATCGGACGGATGCGCGGACCCCCTCATCCCGACATTCCTCACAGGAGACATCTCGTAGCTTTTATGAATCAAGGATAATAATTCTGAGAGATCATGAGGCCCCTAATGGATTTTTGCACCCCTTAAATCACCATTACACGCATCTTAGGGCTCTATATAACTTGAGTCCCTTAAGAGATTCGATGGATTAACAGCTTAAAGTGGCGCCGGGGGTGGGATTTGAACCCACGCGGCCCAGTGGGCCACTGGCTCTCCAGGCCAGCCCCCTTCCGGGCTAGGGCACCCCGGCTCATATCACATATACTGCACGCATATTAAAAGATTGAGAGATCATCCAGTCTTCCACATCGGTGGATAGAGATCCCTGGGCATTATAACCCTCTCGATGCTGGCAGCTACTCCACTATCGGCTGAGAGCATCTCATCGAAATCCATTAAAGCTCTTCCTATCGCTATGAGCTCGCCCTTCAGGGTCATCAACGCTACGATAGAGCCCTTCTTTATCCCCCTAGATAGGGAGCATATCCCCTTCACCTTAAGGGATGCACCGTGAGTCAGGGAAGCTACTGCGCTATCTTTCACGTATATCTTGGGTAGATGCCTTACAGCTTCCTCCAAGGGAAGTATAACTTTCCTAATCTTGCTCTCGTCCCCGGATTCCCTCCAACTATCGTAAGCATCCTTGATGTCCTCGAGAGTTACGCAATCCTTCTCAGAGAAGATCCCGCTTCTTATCCTTCTCAGATCCCTCATGCTCCCTCCGACTCCTAAGAACTCCCCTATGTCGAAGAAGAGCTTCCTTATGTATGTACCGGATTCCACCCTGACCCTCAGCTTGTGGAACCTCCCCTCGCTACTCAAAAGTTCGATGGAGTAAACTCTCCTCACTCTGAGCGACCTCTTAACTGCTGACTTGACCGGAGGTCTCTGGAATATCGGTCCCGTGAATTTGTCCAGGGCTCCCTTCAACTCATCGATCGGGACATCGCCGTGTAAATAGAGCGTACCCACATACTCCTTATCGTACCCTGAGATGAACTTGCTGAGCTTCGTCGCGTTGCCCAGGACTATTGGGAGGACCCCCGATACCTTAGGATCGAGCGTCCCACAGTGCCCTACCTTTCCGGGGTATTCCAGTATTCTCTTGACTCTCTCAGTGACCTCGTGAGATGATGGGCCCTTCGGTTTATCCAGTATTATGAGGCCGTGATCCAAATAAAGAAATATAGGCCTCTCTTGAGGCCTATATCCATAGGGGCCGGGTTCATAAGCGCTCTTAACAGCTATCTCCTCTACTTCATCGATCAACCGGATACCCTAGCCTTCTGAAGCTTCTCGTAGAGATCAGTGCCTTTCAACGCTTCAATCACTTCCTCGTCTCTCGCTCCCTCGGGTATATCGAGCTTCACGGGCAGGGGCACTAAGTGCTTCACGTTCACTCTCCTCCTCCTGACACCCGTCAGCTCCTTAGGCCCTGTCGCTTCGACGAAGTTCTTATCGATTATTCTGACTACCACGCACAGCCTCCCGGCTTCCCTACCAGCCACCTTCCTACAAACCCTTCCTACCTCGATAACTCCCATAATAACACCCCTCTCGCGAGTGGGTAACGCGTCCCTCAGGACGCGAGGAGGGCCAGACCCTCTGCGACCGCAGAGGCGACCATGAGTTTCCTCATGCACTTGGGGCAGAGGTTGCCTCCGTAAGGCCTGTTGGGCCTCCTCTGACTGAGGGGGATCTTGGACATCACAGATCTGGGACCTGTTGGTGTTGCGTTGAGCCTAGCACCGCAGCTGCATACTGCATATGAGTGCTTCTTGTGCTTGTAGTGATATATCAGTCTCCCTCCAGGTGTTCTGACGGCTACTCTTACCTTCTTCAGCCTCCTCCTAGTTCCCCTCTTGTTCACGCTGAGCATCTTATACCCCCGCGGCAGGGGAAGGATATATTCTCAATTTTTAAGTGTTATGGGAGCTAGAAGGGGCTATTCTCTATTATTATCTTTATTATATCGAAAAGTTATGTTGAAAATTTATTCTGATGGAGTTGTTCCGAATAATCTTTGGAAGATTGCCGAGAATAAGAATGATGCCATCACGTAATAACCGACATAACCCAAGGTCTGGTTCGAGAGGCCCGCATTATTATGGAAGTAATCCAGGATCCAGGGGAGTGGAAATGGTAAATTTATCACCGGAATGTCCGCGTAGAAGTTCCCGAGGAGCCAGAAGATTACGATTATAGGTATCGTTGTGTAGAGGAGGGGTCTCATGTTCATCCTGCTCATCTCAGCCCTAGCGGCATCGAACTGAGGCTTCATCTTATCCAGCTTCTTCTTCAATCTCTTATCATCCGGATTCTTGATCAGTTCCCTCTGAAGATCTGTATATTCCTTCACTATTTTCTGAAGCTCCCTCATCCTCTCATAATTTATCGTCCTCTTGTTTATCAAGTTAACACCAAGGCTTATGACTAGCGCTAAAAATGTGAGAAAGATTATGGAGCCTGGCGGGAAGAGGATTGAACTAAGATCCATCTGATCACCCTATGAACCTCTTGAGCCTCGGATACATCTCAAGCGTGCGCTCCTGGGCGAGCCTCTCGTAAAGTCCAGCTATTATCGTCACCGCGAGGAGTATACCGCTCCCAGTACCGAAGGCACCTGTGAAGTTAGCCAGTGCTGCGAGCAAGCCCACTAAGATCCCTCCGAGGTAAGTCACGGCCTCTATGTACTTCTCTATAGTCCTAGCTACTACTTTCGCTGATGCCCTTCTTCCAGGGACGACTATCCCCTGCCTGACGAGCTGCTCGCTTATAGTCCTAGGATCCATGCCTGCTGTCATCACCCAGATCTTAGCGAAGGCCATGCATGAAGCGATCAGAATCACTATGTATACTATGGCCCTTATCGGATCTTGAACGAGGACCGAGGGCCCATGAGGAGTGGCGAGATAATAAGCCAGCCCCTGGACTGGGACTACGCTCCCGCTAACGGGATCCGCTTCGTATCTCCCCAAGAAATCTACGAGATACTTGGCCCATCCGCTCGTCTCGGAGCCCAGCCTGGACCATGCGATCTTAGCGAGGATATCTATATCCCCTAGGAGGGCTGAGGCGAATATTATGGGGACGTTGCTCACGTAAAGGAGCCTTATTGGGTACTTAGTCCTGAGACCACCGTATAGGGAGTGAGCTATTGATATGTTCACCCTAACTTCATAAGCCCATATGACCGCTATGAAGACTACGAACGTCGATATTAGGCCCACGAGTCCCGGGAGGGAGCCTCTATATATCGCTCCAACGCCCTCAGCTATTAAGGCCGGTATGGCGCCTACATACCTCTTTGTAGTCGGCTCTATCTTGGGCGAGAACATCGACCAGATCGCCTCTTGGGCTACTCCCGCTAATATGAAGAGACTTATACCGCTCCCTATTCCCCACTTGGCTACGAGGTCATCGAGCATCATTAGGAGGAAGGAGCCGAGCGATAGTTGTGCTATCGTCATTAACGCCTGCTGTGTCGTTAGATTTCCGAATCTCCCTCCCAAAGTATAAGCAGATACCTCGAATAGTATGAAGAATATAGCTGCAACCCTCTGGGCCTCCTGGAAGAACTTCCTGTCTTCCGGATCTGTTAGATCTAGCTTAACGATCTTACTACCTACAAGGAGCTCCAATACTATTCCAGCCGTGACTATAGGACCTATCCCGAGCTCAACTATGCTACCCTGGGCACCAGCGAATATCACCCTTATCTGAGCGAGGTAGTCCAGGCCACCCCTGGGCACGCCGTAGAGGGGGACTTGAGTGAGGAAATAGTAAACTATGAGGACCAGCCCCGTCCAAGCAAGTTTCTCCTTTAGAGTTGGTGACCTCTTTGGTCTCTCGACTTCCGGGATTCCCTTATTCATCTTAGAAACTATTTGCCTAACCAGGCTCATCGGAATCCCCCTCCGTTAATATAACGCCCCCACCCATACTCTCTAACTTGCTGACAGCATTCTTGGACGCGCTCTCAACTTTAATTAGCAGGGGCCTGCTCACCTCCCCTCTCCCGAGCAGCTTATTGTATCCTATCTTCCCCAGGTCGAGCTCTATCCTTCCGTCCTCTCGCTCCTCGGCAACTCCGGATCTCAGAAGCTCTGGGATCATCTTATCCAAGTCAGCTAGGTTTATGCTCCTGATCTCCCTTCTCACAGCTCTAGGTCTCTTGAACCCCCTCCTTCCCCTCCCGAAGTAGTCCGGTTCGTATGCTGTGACCCATGTCCATAAGTGCTTCTTCGTTCCGGCCATGCCGAAGCCTCCTATCCTCCCGCTCCTCCTATGCTGCCTCTGCAATCCGTATCCATGGAGCCTCGAACCCCTCATCTTCCTCGATTTCTTCCTCCTCCTGGGTATGCTCATCATATCATCCTCCTGATCAGAGTATTTATCTCCTTCCCCCTATATCCGAGCTCCCCTCCATCGTTCCAAGCCCTCTTAGTCGGCCTCTTGAAACCTCCCTTCGGCGGATGGAGCCTGAAGTATGGCTTTATCCATCCCAGCTTATGTAAGTATACCCTTTTGCTGAGAAGAGCTTCTGCTAGCTCCTCTATGCTTGAGAAATCCGTGTTACTGGAGAGCCACTCATCGCTCAAGCTCCCGCCCATCTTGAGCTCACCCCTCTCCCTGAGGAGCGCTAGGAGAGTGGGCCCATCTATCTCACCGTAAGTAGAGTAGTCCTTCACCCTGTGGATCATACCCTTGTAGGAGTCCGTTAGGGGCACTAGGGTCGCCCAGAACTTCCTATTCAGGTGTAGCATTTCAAGAGTTCTCCTTATCTCCGGCTTCACATTAACTCTGCCCCTTATCCTGACTATCGCTATCAAAGGGATCTCTTCCAGGCTTACCACCTCCGGGCGCACCCGCCATCGTGCGCCCCGCGCCTAACGGGTGCGCTCCACTGGAATCAGTCCCTCAGTTTAAAAAAATGAGATGGTCAACCGTTGTCGGATAGTTAACACTTTATAACTATCCGTTCCACCTCAGCCCTTAAGGCTTCGGTGGCTTTCGCCGCCAACGGTAAAGGACGGCACATCGGGAGCCTTGCGGCTATATTCCAGCAAGCTTTGCTTCTGTCTTTCTAGATCGCCCTTCTGTTTTTGGTCGTGGGAGGAGACCCTTGCATAGATAACCGCCTTCCCCGAGACATCAGGCCTAACAAATCCCATTAAAC
>Ga0080004_1105965_pt1 | contig 127640 bp, 119 predicted proteins | sample WasSprMetagenome_FD_69207 | JGI IMG/M metagenome (GOLD analysis project Ga0080004, IMG submission 69207) | Sulfidic aquatic microbial communities from Washburn Spring, Yellowstone National Park, USA - WS (SPADES assembly) (version 2) | ecosystem: Environmental > Aquatic > Thermal springs > Hot...
CACTAATTTCACTAGGTGCAACTACATACCTTCTTTTAATATTATTTCCTGAAATAGATGTTAATGGGGAATACAGAATTAGTATCACATTAGTTGACAATGCAGGTAATACATCGCCAACATACACTTCAGTTTTTACAATAAATATTTTGTCTGCAGAACAAATTTTTAAAGAAAGTGTAATAACTTATCCTAACCCAGCTGCTACTGGGAAAGTTACTTTAAGATATTCTTTATTGAATCCTGCAAAAAAGGTTACTTTAAAAATTTATAATATCTTAGGAGAACTTGTAAAAGAAGAAGAACTTGATAATACTGCTGGAGATAAAGAATATTTGTGGAAGTGTGACAACCAATCCGGGGAGAAAGTTGGTAGCGGAGTATATATTTGTAAAATTATTGTTGAAGAAACATCTGGGAAAAAATATATTGTGACTAAAAAACAAGTTGTGATAAAAAATAGGAAGAATTATGAGAAAAATTTTTGTCATAATTTATACAATTTTTACATGTTTACTTTTTGCTGGGGATAACAAAAGTTCTTCTACAGCATTGTTTTTAAGAATTATGCCCGGAGGTAGACCAGCAGCTATGGGTAACGCGTTTGTAGCGTTGTCTGACGATGTTAATGGTATATATTTTAATCCTGCAGGGACAACTCAAGTTGAATATCCGCAACTATTTGTTTCATATCTTCAATGGTTTGAAGGTATCAACAGTGGTTATTTAGGTTTTGTATATCCTTTTGATAAACAATCAATAGGTGTTTCAATAAACTATTTATCTTTTGGAAACGAGTTTGAATTCCGTGATGAGACCGGTGCCCCTATTGAGAACACACAAGATATGTATAATTCTGCAATTGTATTAACCTTTGCAAGAAATCTCCAGAAAAATGTAAGCGTAGGTATTGGTGTTAAAAGTGTACTACAAAAATATCTTCAATATAATGCAAACGGGTTCGCAGTTGATATTTCAGGATTGTTTGTAATAGAAAAATTTTCGTTTGGTTTTAATTTACAAAATTTAGGTCCACAAATAGTTGTTTCAGAAGTATCAAATAGTTTACCTTTTAGTATAAAATTTGGTGCTGGATATAAACCTATAAAAAATCTGTCCATCGGGATGGATTTTGAGAAACCCCAAGATAATAATGTTAAGTTTTATGCTGGTGTAGAATATGTATATCAAGGAATATACGCTGTACGATTTGGATATAACCAAATTGATAATTTTGATCTTGCAAAAGGATTATGTTTTGGGATCGGTGCAAAATCTGTAATTGGGGAGGAAACTTCATGGGAAAAAACTTCTACTGCTGGTATTGAAACCTCGTTGGATTATGCAATCACATATTATGGTGAGGAATTAGGTTATATTCACAGAATTTCTTTGACAATAGAATTTATAAAATAACCAAATTTTTGGTTCTACTCTTACATATTCACACATCTATCTATAAAACTTATACTGGAGTGGAGGGGAGTTGAACCCCCGACCTTCCGCACGCCAAGCGGATGTTCTCCCAGCTGAACTACCACCCCATCATTAGTTTTATATCTAATTTTTGTTAAAGATTTCAATAGTTGACAATTGAAAAAATAATTTTGATTTTGTATAAAACTAAAAAATAAAAATTGGGCTTTTTAAAATGCAAGAGAAAAAATTTTTTTGGTTCTTTATTTGTTTAGCAATAGTTTTTTATGTGTTAATAATTTATGTTTCGAAATATTCGATATTTTTATCTTTTCTTTTATTTTTGTTTTTTGCCTCTCTAATTTGTTTTTACTACATTAACAGAATAAATTCACTATTGTTTTATAAAAATCTATACAGTGTTATCTCACAGTTAGTACATCATACTGAGATAAATACTCTGTTTAATTTTATTGCACAATTAATTTCTGATTTATTAAACGCGGAACGTAGCAGTATATTTTTAGTAAATAAAGAATCTAATATTTTGTGGACAATAGTTGCTGGAGAACTTGAGATAAGAGAAATTGTTTTACCAATAGGCAAAGGTATTGCAGGATATGTTGCTAAAACAGGACAAATTGTCAGAATAAATGACGATGTTTATAAAGACGAAAGATTTTCACCAGATATAGATCAAAAAACTGGTTTTAGAACAAAAACAATTCTTGCTGTCCCAGTGGTTGATAAATCTAATAATATTATTGGTGTGATTGAAGTGTTAAACAAAAGAAATAGAAAAGGATTTTCAAAAAAAGATGAAGAAGTATTAGAACTGTTCTGTAGCGAAGTTGCTAATGTTATAGTTAACACACAACTTTATGGTCGTATACAATTGTTGCTTGATAGTTTAATAAAAGCTTTTGCAGCAGCAGTTGATGCACGTGATCCTGCTACTAAAGGACATTCGTTGCGTGTGATGAGATATTCTTTAAATATTGCAAAAGCAATTAGTTTAGATATTACACAAACAAAAGTTTTAGAATATGCTGCGATATTACACGATGTTGGTAAAATTGGTATCCCAGATAGTATTTTATTAAAGCAAGGAAAGTTTACTCCTGAAGAATACGAAGTTATGAAAAAACATGCACTAATAACATATGATATTTTGTCAAAAATACATTTTCCTCCAGAATATAAAGATGTACCTTATATAGCGTCGTTACACCATGAGTTTATGAATGGTAGTGGATATCCATATGGTCTTAAAGGTGAAGAGATACCTTTGTTAGCACGTATATTATGTGTTGCGGACATTTATGATGCGTTGATAAGTTATGATCGTCCTTATAAACCACCTTTTTCTCAACAAGATGCTATAAAAACACTTTATGAAATGGTTGAACAAGCGAAACTTGATAGAAATATTGTAGATATTTTTGTTTCAAAGAAACTATATTCCATAGAACAACGAAAATTTGTTCGTGTAAACAAAGAGATATCTTTTGCTTATAGAAAACTTACTGCTGAAAATTTAAAATCTTTAATTCCTATATTAGCGAAGACAAGAAATATTTCTGCACGAGGATTACAGTTTATATCAAACGAAGATTTTACTTCTGGTACATTTCTTGAAGTTGAACTTTATTTACCTAATTTTACTGTTGAAACTATAGCAAAAGTAGTACATTCTACAAAAATAGAAAATAATGGTAGATATAGAATAGGGATTGAGTTTTTGGGTTTGTCAAAAGAAATAGAAAAACATTTGCAAGAATGTTTAGAAAAAAGTATAAATTAGAATATCTAACCTTTATAGACAACTTTTCCGTTACAAATAGTATATTTTATCTTACCTTTTAATTTCCAACCAACAAATGGAGAATTTATACTTTTTGAATAAAATTTGTCCACAATAAATTCTTCGTCTAAAGAAAAAATTGTTAGGTCAGCATCAAAACCTAATTCTATCTTACCTTTAGTTTTTAAACCAAAAATTTTAGCCGGGTTTGTTGTTAATTTTTCTATTATTTTTATCAAAGGAATTTTGTATTTATAGTAAAGATATGTTATACATAGTGGAAGTACTGTTTCTAAACCAATAATTCCGAACGGTGCTAAGTCAAACTCTTTGTTTTTTTCCTCAATAGTATGTGGAGCATGGTCTGATGCTATACAGTCTATAACATCATCTTTTATAGCTTCTATTATAGCATCGAGATCTTCTTGTGTTCTCAAAGGTGGATTCATCTTTAAATTTGTGTCATAGGGATATTCTAACAATTTATCCTCAGTTAAGACAAAATGGTGGGGGGTAACATCACAAGTTATTTTTATTCCACTTTTTTTTGCTTGGCGTATGAAATCTATTGAACCTTTTGTTGAAACATGAGTAATATGTAGTTTACTTTGTGTTAACGATGCAAGAATTATGTCACGAATAACCATAATTTCTTCGGCTTCCTTAGGTATACCACGAAGACCCAACAATGTTGAAACCTTACCTTCATTCACCACACCATCTTTACTTAGATCTGTATCTTCACAATGCGAAATAATGACCAAATCAAACATCTTTGTATATTCTAACGCACGACGCATTATTTTAGAATTTTTTACTGAAGAACCATCGTCAGATATTGCAACAACACCTGCGTTTTTAAGTTCACCAATTTCAGTAAGTTCTTCACCTTTACGTTGTTTTGTTATACATCCGACTGGAAGAACATTTATCAGTCCTTCATTTTTTGCTTTCAACATAACGAGTTCTACTGTTGCTTGGTTATCGATAGGAGGATTTGTATTAGGCATACAAAATATAGTAGTGAACCCGCCAGCTGCAGCTGCTCTTGTCCCTGTAGCAATAGTTTCTTCATCTTCATTCCCAGGTTCACGAAGATGTGTGTGAATATCTATCAATCCTGGAGATACAACATAATTTTTTGCATCTATAGTTTCTATTTTTTCTTTTAACTCAATTTTTTTTGCAATTCTTATGATTTTGCCGTTTTCTATAAGTATGTCTACCTGTTGTTGCAAATTTTTTGACGGTTCTACTACTATTCCGTTTTTAATTAATAGTTTCATTTGGTTTAAATTTATAAAGTTTTACTAGTGATTTAACGATAAAAGATATAACACTGCCATACGGACTGCTATACCGTTTGTAACTTGTTCGTTTATTACTGAGTTTACACTGTCAGCTACATCAGTTGTGATTTCTATTCCTCGGTTCATAGGTCCCGGATGTAAAATCAACACATCGTTTTTTGCTTTAGCAAGACGTTCTTTTGTCATACCATAAAGTAAACTATATTCTCTTACTGAAGGGAATAAATGTTCAAGTTGTCGTTCAAATTGTACTCTTAAAATGTTTATTACATCAGCATCTTTTATAGCTTTGTCTAAATTGTATTCAATATCAATCTGTGGGAAAATTTTGTCAATATCTTTTGGTATAAGTGTTGGTGGACCACAAAGAACTATTTTTGCGTTAATTTTTGTTAATCCCCATAAGTTTGACCTTGCTACACGACTGTGTAGAATATCACCTACTATTACAACTTTTAAGTTTTCAATTTTTTTCTTTTTTTCTCTTATTGTAAAAATATCTAAAAGACCCTGTGTTGGATGTTCATGGAAACCATCTCCCGCGTTGATTATAGAGGAAGAAACATTTTTTGCTAAAAGATATGGAGCACCGGAATATGAATGACGAATAACAATAAAATCTGCCTTCATTGATTCTAAGGTTCTTGCAGTATCTATTAACGACTCACCTTTTTGTACACTTGAAGTTTGTACTGCTATATTAACAGTATCTGCTGAGAGACGTTTTGCTGCAAGTTCAAACGAAGTACGTGTTCTTGTGGAAGGTTCATAAAACAACAAAACAACACTTCTTCCTCGTAAAGTAGGAACTTTTTTTATTGTTCTGGTAAAAAGTGTTTTAAAAGGTTTTGCAGTGTCAAGGATAAGTTCAATATCTTCTTTTGACAAGTGTTCCAATCCTAATAAATGTTTATGAGTAAATTTATGTGTCTGTTTCAACATGTTATTTTTTATATAAAACTATTGTGTCATTACCACCTGTTTCTTTTAACAAAAGTTCTATTTGTTGGTTATGTGTAGTTTTAACTTTTTTGCCAACAAATTCTGCATAAATTGGTAACTCTCTTAGTCCTCTATCAATCAACACTAACACTGAAATACTTTTTGGGCGACCAATTTCTAATATTTGTTCCATTGCAGCTCTTATTGTTCTTCCAGTATAAATCACATCGTCTACTAATAGTACATCTTTGTCTGTTATATCAAAATCGATTTTTGTTTCTTTTGGTTGTAGTATTTCTTTCTTAAATCCAATATCGTCACGATAAAAAGTTATATCAAGATAACCTAATTTAACAGTTTTCTTTGTTAGTTTTTTAATTTTTTCAATAAGACGTTGGGCTATATACACGCCGTTTGTGTATATACCAATAATAACAAGATCATTTAAATTTTTATATTTTTTTACAACTTTTTTTGCAAGAGTGTTAATAATCTTTTTAATTTGTTCTTCTTTAAGTATAACTTTCATTTGTTAGAAACCCAATTCTTCGTTTACTAAAAGTATCTCATAATCTGTATATTGAGGTTTTTTATAGATCACAACTAAAATATTACATATTCGTGTTTTAGAATTGCAATCTTCACATTGTCCAGTTACAACACATGGGTTTTTCCTGCCAAGACGTATATTGTTGATCACAGCAGCTATATTCCTTGCTCTCCAAATACCTGTTTCTATGTCTTTTACTATTTTGTTTATTCCACAAACAAAAATAACCTTTTTAGGACCGTAAATACAGGCTGCGACTCTATTCCCATATGCGTCAAGGAAAATAAGTTCTCCATTTATAGTCACAGCTTGAGGTGAGGCTAAATAAAAATCTGCCTTCTGTGCTTCTAACCAAGTATTTATTCTTGTTTGAGCATCCATTTCTGAAGTATGAGTTATTATTTTATTACCTAACGATTTAAGTTCTTCTAACAAACCGATAGAACGTATTGATTGTGAACCACCAACACCTATTGTTTTATTTTTACCAATCTGTGAACAAATATAGTTTTTTAAAGATTCAATATCGTCAAAAATTTTTGTTTCAAACCCGTTTTTAACAAGATTTGTTTGAACAAGTTCCAATAGTTTTTTGTTGTAAGTTGTTATGTTAGTATCTTTTTGCATATTTTTTGTTATATATATTTTTTATTACAGTGTCAATACTAACCAAAGGTTGTTGAATTAAATTATAATTTTCTTGCATATTGTTTATTTCTTGTGGGTTTGAAATTAAATGTAATAAAATTTCATTAAATTTAGTATACCAGTTTCCTCGTTGATAGACAACTTTTGCACAACCGTATTTTTTTAAAAACTCAGCGTTGTAGTTTTGATGTAATTCTGCAGCAGTAGGTAGAGGAATGAGTATCGTAGGTTTTTTAAAATAAATCAGTTCTGTAATAGTCATAGCTCCTGCACGACATATCGCAAGGTCTGCTATTGTGTAAAACTCGTGTATATTGTCTGTATAAGGTAAAACTAAACTTTTGATATTTATAGTTTGATATTTTGAATTTACATTGCTAAAATCTAACTGGCCAGTAATATGTATAACTTGTATGTTAAGATCTTTATTTTCTTCAAGAAATTTTGTAAATGCAGAATTAATACTTTTTGCCCCTTGTGACCCACCAAAGATTAGTAATGTAAGCTTGGTTTTATCAAACCCTAATTTTTTTATTATTTCATCTTTCGGAACTTCTGTTAAAAATTTCTCTCTTATTGGATTCCCAGTATATATATATTTTTTACTTTTTTTAATTTCAAAACCAGTACAAACCTTTGTTGCAATAACTGACAAAAATTTTGTTGTCAAACTTGGGACACAGTTTTGTTCATGGATTACAATTGGTATAAAAGGAAACAATAGTTTGCCACATAATACTACTGGAACTGAAGTATATCCTCCAGTTGAAAAGATTAGTTTTGGCCTATGTTTTAATAAAATAAGAAAAGTTTCTATTAAAGAAAAAATTAAAAAAATAACAAATTGAGGAAACATCAATATATTTTTACGAGGAAATTTTGTCGCTGTTATGGTTTCAATGTTAATTTTTTTAATATCTTTAAACTCTTGCTGGATAACAGATAAAAATTTATTGTTTTTTTGTGTAACAAAAATTATTTGTTCACACTGGGATAAAAATTTTTTACAAACTTCAATTGCAGGATAAAAATGTCCACCTGTGGGAGAAGTTACAATAAGTATTTTCATTTTAATAATTTTGTTTTACAAACATTTAAAATTATACCTATACTTAGAAAATTTATTATAAGAGATGTGCCACCATAAGAAATAAAAGGTAGACCAATGCCTTTAGGTAGAAATAGCTTTGTTGTGACAGCTATACTGATAAATGCTTGAATAATTATATTCAAAGTTAATCCCAATGACAAAATACTTCCGTAATATCCCTGTGTAACTTGAGAAGTTTTATATGCTATAGAAAAACCAAAAATTGATAATAGGAAATAAAGAAAAATAGTCAGGATACTACCTATTAGCCCAAACTCTTCACCTATTATTGAAAACATAAAATCAGTATGAAATTCCGGCAAATAGTATTCTTTAAATAAACCCTTCCCAATACCACAACCAAAGAAACCGCCTCGTGCTAAAGCGAAAATTGATTGTTGAATTTGATACGAATAAGGATTTTTAGCTTTTTCGTTAGAAGATAAAGACAATATTCTTTCTATTCTATATCGTTGAGTTAACAAAGCTGTTGATAATACTAAAACTACTAATATCGCAACTTTTACAAGATGTCTTATTTTTACTGAATAACAATATAAAAGAGAAAAAGTTGTGATAAAGATTATCAACGGTATACCAGCGTCAGGTTCTAATAAGATTAGAAAACAAAATAAAAAAATTATACCAATTAAAATCCAAAATTCTTTTTTTCCATTAGTTATTTTGCTTCTATGTTCATCTAAAAATTTTGCTATTAATAATACAGTTGTTATCCTTGCAAGTTCTGAAGGTTGAAATGAACCTAAGAAAGGAAGTTGTATCCACCTATGTGCTCCTTTTATTTTAGGGAAAAAAAAGACAAGAATAAGAAGTAATATAGTGATAATACACAATGGTAATGTTATTTTTTTAAAAACACTGCTGTAGTTAAGATTTGCAAAGAGAATACATATAATTATCCCAAGTATAAAAGAAAAAATTTGTTTTTTAATAAAAACATATACTGGATTTGTTCTACATACTGTGGCAGAAAATAACATTACACAGCCAAAAATAGATAAAGCTAATGAAGTTAAAAATAAACCATTATAATAAAACTTTGGATTTTTTTCTAATTCAGATTGTATCTTCATCATAACAAATTTACCAATTGTTTAAAAACTTGACCACGATGTTCAAAATTTTTAAACTGGTCAAATGAACTACATGCTGGAGATAAAAGAACGATATCGCCAGGTTGAGCAATTTCATAAGCTTTTTTAACTGCATTTTCTAAAGTTTCACATTTATAAATTACACAAGTTTTAATGTCTTTTAATTGATTGTATATAATTTCTGTCGCTTCACCAATAAGAAGGATACTTTTTACTTTTTGTTCGATAAGAGGTATTAATGGAGTATAAGGAGCACCTTTATCTCTTCCACCAAGTATTAGGTGTATTGGTTGGGAAAAACTTTTTAAAGCAACAAGTGTAGAATCAACATTTGTTGATTTTGAGTCATTAATAAACACAACATCGTTTATTTTACGGACAAATTCTAACCTATGTTCTACTCCTTTAAAGTTTTTTATCGTTTTTTCTATAATATTTATAGGAATTTTAAATATTCTACTACAACATACAGCCGCGGTAATGTTTTCTAAGTTATGCTCTCCTGGTAAAGAAGTTTCAATTTTGATAGAAGATTTGTCAAATTTTGAGTTTATAACAACTTGCATATTTTCTTTATCTAACCAGCCACCATTGTCAAGATAAGTTTTTGTACTAAAGAAAAATATATTAGAATTTTTAATTTTGTTTATAGAATTTCTGATATTTTCATCGTCATAATTTAATACTGCAAAATTATGTTTGTCTTGGTTTTTAAAAAGATTAAATTTTGCATCAATATAATTTTGCATAGTTTTATGATGTTCTAAATGATCTTCTGTAATGTTTAGTATACATCCTATGTGAGGTTTAAATTCTACAATATCTTCCAGTTGATAACTGGAAACTTCTAAAACTATGATAGTTTCTTCATCAATAATATCAATAAATTTTATAAATGGTTCGCCAATATTGCCACATACAACTGTTTTTTTATAATTTTTACAAATATCCCCTAATAAAGATACAGTAGTTGTTTTTCCATTAGTACCTGTTATCGCAATGATATTAGGATCTTTTGAAATTTTTTGTTTTAATATTTGGTAAGCGAATTCTATCTCTGTAAAAACTGAAATTTTGTTTTCAATAATTTGTTTTATTAAAAAATGGTCTCTTGGAATTCCAGGCGAACGAATAACTAAGTCGCAATCTAAAATTTTTCCACTGTGGCCACCACATTCATAATCAACTTTTGGGTCAAGTTTGTCAATATGTTCTTTTATTTTTTCTTTAGGTAATTCTTCAGTTACAAAAACTTTATATCCATGTTGTGCTAAATAGTTTGCAACATGAAGGTTGCTAATACCTAACCCTATTAGACCTATTTTTTTATTTTTTAGTTCTATCATTTTTTATCTAATTTTTAATGAAGATAAAGCAATTATTGATAACAATATACTAATTATCCAAAATCTTACTGTAATTTTTGCTTCGTGATATCCTTTTAATTCATAATGATGATGTAACGGTGCCATAAGAAAAATTCTTTTTTTTGTCTTTTTGTAGTAAGCAACTTGCAAAATAACAGATAATGCTTCTACAACAAAAACACCGCCTGCGATTATAAGTAACAATTCTTGTTTTATAAAAATAGCTATTGTACCAATAAGACCACCTAAGAAAAGAGAACCAGTGTCACCCATAAAAATTGAAGCTGGATACGAGTTGTACCATAAAAAACCTAACCCAGCACCAACTAAACAAGCCAATACTATAGTTAATTCTCCACTACCTGCTACATATATTAGTTTTAAATACGACGCTATTTTGTAGTTTCCTGCTACATAACTTAAAATCGCATAAGTTATGCCTACAAAAATTATATTACCTATTGCTAACCCATCGAGTCCGTCAGTAAGGTTTATGCCATTAGACGCACCAACAAAAGTTAGAATTATTATTAGAAAATATAAAATACCTAAGTTGATAAAAGTTTCTTTAAAATATGGTATGTGTAAATGAGTCGCATATTGATAATTAACTGGGTAGATGTATAAATAAATACATAATAACAAAGCAAAGATTGTTTGAAACAAAAGTTTATATTTTGCTGGGACTCCACGGGGATGTTTTTTTATAATTTTAAGATAATCATCGGCAAACCCTAGGATACCAAGATAGCTTGTTGCTAAAATACACCATATCACAAACCTGTTTAATCTTGCTGTTAGAAAAATAGAAATAATTAGAGATATAAGGATAACAACACCACCCATTGTGGGTGTATATTGTTTAGAAAGATGTGTTTTAGGACCGTCTTCGCGAATAGTTTGTACAAACTGTTTAGACTTAACATATTTTATGAATTTAGGCATAATAATTATGCAAATTATAAAACTAAAAATAAAACCTAAAAACGCTCTAAATGTAATATATCTAAAAATGTTGAATGGGAAGAAAATATCAGTTAAATATGATAAAAAATATATCATAGTTGCTTTACCACCTTTTGTAAATCTTTTACAACTTCTGATAAACCTACTGCATGTGAAGATTTGAATAATATATATAATCCTTTGTTGGTTAAAACAAGATTTTTCAAATCTTCAAGTAAGGAAGTTTTTTCATTATAATATTTTGTTATTTTTTTATACATTGGTGGTAAACTTTCGTATAAAAATTTCATATTGTTACCAATTAAATAAAGTAAATAAATACGATCAAAATCAATATAATTTTTAAGTTTTAGATGTTCTTCGATAGAATGCTCGCCTAATTCTAACATATCACCTAACACTAATACTTTTTTTTCATCTTTAAAAATTTTTAAAAATTCGGATATTGTAATTTGCATTGAGTCAGGATTAGCGTTATAACTTTCGTCAATAATTATATTACCATTAAGTTCTATTCTTGTACCGCGCATTAGAACAGGTTCAAATTGGTTAATAGCTTCACAAATAAAATTTATATCTTCAGTGCAAAAAAAATATACGCATGTTATACATGCAAGAATGTTATAAACATTGTAGATACCAGTAAGTTTTGTTTTTATAATAGGTAGTTTAAATTTTAACCCAAAGTTATCACGTAGGATTACAGAGATTTCTGTATGAGAGGGATAAAATTTTATTTCTTCAGTATAAACATCTAAATTGTTTACTATATTGTGTATCCCATAACATTTTTTGTCTCCTGTCCATTGGATAGTTTTTAGGTAAATATCATCTTTATTTAATACTAAAATTCCATTTTGATGAAGATAGTTTAGTATCTTTTTTTCTTCTTGGAAAACATTTTCTAAATTTTTAAAAAATTCAAGATGTTCTTTACCAATGTTTGTCATAACAACACAATTAGGTTGTACAGTTTTGCCAAGAATGTTCATTTCACCAGGTAGTGAAATCCCAAGTTCTAAAACACAAAATTTTGTTTTGTGAGAAAGTGAGAACAAGGTGTACGCAGTCCCAATTAAGTTATTTTGGTTTTGATATGTTGAAACAATATTATATTTTTTTGAAAGAACAAAACTTATTAATTCTTTTGTAGTTGTTTTACCGTTGCTGCCAACAACAGCTATAGTTTGTAGTTCTGGAAAAGTTTTTTTATATAAAGCAGCAAGTGTATCCAAAGCTAAGGTTGTATCTTTTACAATGATAAATTTATACTTTTTGTCTTCAATAACAAAATTTTTATCTGAAATAACTACAAAATCTATTTTGTCTATTATTTGGTTTATAAAATTATGCCCGTCAAAGTTTTTTCCTTTTATTGCAAAAAATATTCCACCTCTACCTTTATATGTACGTGTATCTGTGATAACTTTTGTAATAAAATAATTTGGTTTTGTTGGAGAAAAAGTTTCAGCAGAAGTTTCTTCTATAAATTTATTTATTGGTATTTTATTTTTTAGTTCAAAATTCATTTTTTGTTAAAAAATTCACAAACAATTTCACGTTCGTCAAAATGTATTTTTTGAGTACCAATAATTTGATAATTTTCATGTCCTTTGCCGGCTAACAATACTATATCATTATCTGAAGCTATAGATAAAGCTTTATATATAGCTTCTTTCCTGTCAGAAATAATTTCATAATTAGTATTCCCGACTTTCTTGATACCAAGTTCTATATCTAACAAAATTTTGTTTGGATCTTCTGTCCTTGGATTATCAGAAGTTACAATTACATAGTCAGCTAATGTTGTAGCAATAGCACCCATTGTAGGTCTTTTACTTCTGTCTCTATCTCCACCACAGCCAAATACAACAATCAATTTTTTGTGCGGTATACTTTTTAGTATTGTAATTACTTTTTCTAAAGCGTCCGGAGTATGTGCATAATCAATTATTACAGAAAAATTAGCGGGAATATCAACTTTTTCTAACCTGCCTGGGATACATCGTACTTTTTCTATCCCTTCTTTAATAGTTTCTATTTTTAATTTTTGTGAATATGCAGCAACAAAAGCTGCTAATATGTTTTCAACATTAAATTTTCCAATAAGATGAGAGAAAATTTTTGTTTTGTTAGAGCCATTGACAATTTCAAATTCTGTTGAAGATGGAGTATATTTTATGTCTACTGCTGAGAAAAAAGGATATTTGTTCATTTTATTTTTATTATTTATGCTGTAAAGGAATATATTTTTTACACTACACAATGATATAAGCTTTTTTCCATATTCATCATTGTAGTTTATTACACAAGTTTTTTCACCTAAATTTGAGTTAAAAAATACCTCTTTTTTTGTATCTTTTAGATTTTTAAATAACAAACTTTTTGCTTCAAAATAATTTTCCATTGTTTTATGATAATCCAAATGTTCCGGCGATAAATTTGTAAAAATAGTAATATCGTATTCACAACCTTCTACTCTTTTCTGTACTAAAGAATGAGAAGATACTTCCATTATTACAACTTCAACTTTTTCTTTAACCATTTCATAAAGAATTTTTTGAAGATCGGAAGAGAACGGAGTAGTATGTATTGCTTGGATAATCTTACCATTGTATCTGTAATTTATTGTACCAATTACACCTGTTTTGTATCCTGCAGTAGTAAAAATTGATTCTAACAGATAACAAACTGTCGTTTTTCCGTTAGTACCTGTCACACCTATTAATAAAACTTTTTTTGAGGGATGTTCATAAAAATTACTTGAGATTTTAGCTAAAGCACTGTTTACATCTGATACTATAATTACAGGACAACTAACTTTTTCTTGTGGCTCTTTTTGAGTAACGATTGCAACAGCACCTTTTGATACAGCCTCGTTTATAAATAGATTACCATCGGTATGTTCACCACTAAGACAAACAAAAATATCTCCGTTTGCTACTTCTTTAGAATTATGTTTTATCCCTGATACAACAGTATTATTTAACAACTCGTGATTATAAATTTTTATTATGTCTAAGTTTTCTAAAATCTGTTTAATATGCTTTTGCATAGAAGTTTATAGTTTCATTATAGTAGTTTAAAAGTTCTAAAACAATTTCTTTAAACGTAGGTACTGCAATCTCAGAAGCTAAAGAAACACCCTTTGGTTCATCAAAAAAAATTCCTATTGTAAACTTAGGATTCTCTTTTGGGAAAAAACCGCAACAGCTCATAAAAAATTTTGTAGGAGAATATTTTTGTAGTTGGAAATCAAATTTTTGTGCAGTTCCTGTTTTTGCACAAATTTTTATTCCATCAATTTTAGTTTTTTGTGCAGTACCACGTTCTACTGTTTGGTATAACATTTCTTTTATAATATTAGCTGTTTTTTCTGAAATAACTTTTCGTACAACTTGTTTTTTACCACTATAAATAATTTGATTTTTTGATAAAATAGTTTTAACGATAAACGGTTGTAAAAGTTCGCCGTTGTTTGCGATCATTGTGTATCCATTTACTATTTGAAGAGGTGTTGTTGCACATCCCTGTCCGAAACTAATATATAATGGTGTAATAGGTTTACATCTTTCGTATGATGGGATATAACCACGTGCCTCTTGAGGAAATTCTATCCCTGTTTGATTACCAAAACCAAACAAAGTTTGGTATTCAAGAAATTTTTTTAGGTTTAAATATTTTAAATAAAGTTTAGCCATACCTATGTTAGAAGAAAAAACAATAATATCTTCAACTGTTAGGAATTTATGTGGTTTAACATCTGTGATGGTTATTCCAGAATATGTGAATTTACCATTCTCACAATCTATTTTCTCATTTGGAGTAGTTATTTGTTCTTCTAAAAATACTGCGATGGGGAAAATTTTAAATACAGAACCTGGTTCATAAATGTAGTTTATGGCTGGATTTGAGAGAGGAGTTTCTGTTTCTGGTAGGATTGTCATTGTAAGAATTTCTCCAGTATCAGATTTTTGAATAATACACATTACTGTTGTAGGAGAATATTTTTCATAATATTTTTTTAATATATTTGTAATTTTGTTCTGTAAATTTATATCAATTGTTAATATTATTGTAGAATTTTCTGAAGTATTTGTAAATTCTGATAAATCGTTAATATTAACTAACCGGGCAATGTTTTTTTGCAATGTTCCACTTTTGTAAACAACAAGTTCTTTTTTTCTTAGAGCTGATAAAATATTTTCAAATTCGTATTCAACACCTGAATATCCTTTGTTTTCATAGTTGGTTCTGCCGACAATATAACTTTCAACTGGCGAAAAAGGATAAATGCGTTTTTGATATGTTTCTATTTCAACACCAGGAATATGTCTAATTTTAAATGCGACATTTAGATCTATTTCTTTTGATAGACAAAATCTTTTTTGTGTATTACATTTTTTTATAAAATCTTCTTCAGAAATATTGAGTGTTGAACAAATAAGGGATAGGTTTTGTTGTAACAACGATGGATTACGTCTTTCTAATTTTTGTTTAAATTCTAAGAAATCTTTTGAATTGACATACACAGAAGCTACTTCAATAGAAGTTGCCAGTATTTTGTTGTTTCTATCCAAAATATCACCACGAGGTATATTAATTCTTATTTTTGAAGTTAACTGTTTTTCAATAAAAGGTAAAAAATCTTCTTTGTACCATATTTGAATAAGAAAAATACGATATAATAGTATAAATGGCAAAATTGTAGAAAATAAGATTTCTAAAATTTTAAATCTTTTTTTATCCATGTTGGTTATTCAATTACAATGTAATCTTTTTGATTAACAGGGACAAAATTTAATTTTTTAGCATAATTTGTTAATCGTTCAGGGTTTATAAGAGATTGTAGTGTCAATGTTAACTCTTTGTTTTTATTTTTTTCTATAAGAAGTTCTTCATACAGCCCGTTTATTTCTTTTTGAAGCCTAATTATAATATACTGTTGTCTTAAATAAAATGTTGTTATAAAAAAGGTAAATATAACAATGATAATTATACAAAACTTTTTATTTTTCTTTTTTTGTTTCTTCATATTTTTTCTGCTGCACGTAATTTTGCACTACGTGCTGATTTGTTTGATAGTATTTCTTCAGCTTGTGGTGTTACAGGTTTTTTTGTTAAAATTTTTATATCCGTCCTCGCTTTAAATATATTTTTAACAATTTTATCTTCTAAGGAATGATAACATATTGTTATTATTTTTCCGTTAGGGTTAAGAATGTCAATAGCGTTTGAGACTCCTTTATAAATGTTTTCAAGTTCATTATTTACATATATTCTTATAGCTTGAAATATTTTAGTTGCTGGATGAAACTTATATTTTATTAGTTGTTTTGTATTTTTAAGAAAAATTTTTTTATATTTTTGTCTTAAAACAGAACTAATAATTTCAGCAAGTTCTTTTGCAGAAGTAATCTTTTTAGTTTTTCTATATTCAACAATTTTTCTCGCAATAAGTTTAGCATACCTTTCTTCTCCATATTCTAAAAAAATTTTTGTAAGCTCGTTTTCTGAAAATTTGTTTATCACATCATATGCTGTAAGTGGTAATGTTGTGTCCATTCTTATGTCTAAATTTACATCATTGAAACTAAATCCACGAGAAGATTTTAGTTGTAACCCAGAGATGCCAAAATCAAAAACTATTCCATCAATTTTTTCTAAATTTAATTCTTTAAGAATTTCTTTAATATTGACAAAATTTTCTTTAAAAATAATAAGCCTTTTTTGTTCTATAAATTGTGATAGGTGTTGCCTACAATATTCTATAGCTTCTTCATCGCAGTCAATACCAATAACTATACATTTTGGCGCAAAAGAAAGAATTTTTTTAGTATGTCCACCACAACCTATAGTAGCATCTACATAAATTTTACCATCTTGTGGATTTAAAAATTCAATAACTTTATCTGCTAATACGGGGATATGCATCAATACATTATATTTCTATTTGAAATTTTAATTGTGTTAAAATTTTTTCAGCATTTTTATAATATCTATCCCATTCTTTTTTTGACCAAAGTTCAATTTTATTTTTGTTTCCTACTAATACAACTTCGTTAGATAAAGAATATTTTTCCTTAAATTTTTTAGGGATAAGTAACCTTCCTTGATTATCAAGTTCTACAATTTCTGCTTGTGCAAAAAATGTTCTATTAAAAATTCTTTGGTATAATTTGTTTTTTAAAGAAATGTTTTCTATTTTTTTTACAACTTCAAGCCATTCTTCGTAAGGATAAATTGAAACACAGTTGTCAATACCATAGGTAAGTACATACTTTTTTCTGAACCGAAATTTTTGTGGTAAGAAAACCCGCCCCTTTTTGTCTAATGTAAGATATGATATACCAATGAAAACTTTTTTCATTGTTGTACCATTTTATACCACTTTATACCACTTTATACACTAAAATGTCAAGAGGTAAGAAAAAAATTTTGGAAAAAAATTAAAGCGAACAGAAAAGGTTTATATTAGAAGATGGTGGGAAAGTAAAATTATTTACTTATTATTGATTTTACAACCTTTATGTTTTTTTTATCCATATCTGATATTTGTTCAAAAGAACACTCTTTTGGTGTTTCAAGAATTAGAGGATATTTGGAAAAGTGTTTAATAATATTTTTAAATCCTTTAATACCAATATAACCTTCACCAATATGATAATGTTGGTCAATTCTACTTCCTAAAGGTGTTTTTGAATCATTAAGATGTATCAGTTTAATTTTTTCCATACTAAGAGTAGATTTTATCTCTTCTAACATAAAATTAATACCTTTTTCTGTTTTTATATCATATCCATAAGAAAAAGCGTGGGCGGTGTCAATACAAATTCCAATGTACCGACTAAATTTACTTTTATATATAATTTCTGCTAATTCAGTAAAAGTTCTGCCAATTTTACGTCCGTTACCACATACATTTTCTAACAATAACATAAAAGATATTTTGTTGTATTTTTTTAATATATATTCAAAACAATAATCAATACAATTTACTATTTGTAATATTCCATCCTTTAATGTTTTTCCTTCAGAATAACTACCAGGATGCATTACAATATAATCTGCTTCAAAAATATTTGCTAATTCAAATTCTAATTTTAGCAAGTTTTTAGTTTTTAAATAAATTTCTTTGTTAGAACTTGCTGGGTTTGGTAGGTATGCTGTATGTACTGCTAGAGGCGTGAAATTTAGTTTTTTCCTTAATGTTTTGAATTCTTCGACTTCCTGTACAGTTGGAGGGACAAATTTCCATATTCGTGGTGAATGAGTGAACATTTGTAAACAATTACAACCAAGATATTTTGCTTCTTCTAAAGCATGAATATACCCGTTTCTTATAGAACAATGAACACCTATTTTCATTGACAACAAGTTTTTTTAGTATAATAAAATTCTTTTAATGTTTCGAAATCTGTTGTAATTTTACATTCTGGTAAAGATTTTAAAAAATGTTTTCCATACCATTGTATTTTAATTCTCGGATCCAATATACTTATAATACCCCAGTCTGTTTTTCGTCGGATTAACCTTCCAAACCCTTGTTTAAGTTTTAATATCGCATTTGGTAAGAGATATTCTTTGAACGGGTCTTTACCTTCAAACTGTAATTTTTCTGTTTTTGCTTCTATAACAGGATGGTCTGGCACATCAAAGGGTAGTTTAGGGATAATTATAGAAATAAGTTTTTCTCCTGGTATGTCCACCCCTTGCCAGAAAGTATCTACACCAAACAATACAGAATTTTCAGTTTTTTTATATTGTTCTAACAATTTGTATTTTGAAATTGACTGTACAAAAAGTTTATATTCTAACTTAATATGTTCTACAACCCAATTCATAAGTTCAAAACTTGTGAATAACACAAATGTATTGCCTTTGGTAAGTTCAACAAGTTTTGTAATTATTTCTGTAATTACTTCTTTATATTTTTCGTATTCATATTTAGGATTTGGTACACCGTCTGGGAGATAAATAACAACATTGTTTTTATAATCAAACGGAGAAGTAAGGACAAGTTCGTTAGAAGTTGTAGATTCAGGTATTATTTCTGGATATAAACCTACTGAAGATTTAAAAAATTTAAAATCAGAGTTTACACATAGAGTAGCTGAAGTAAAAACAATTTTATTATAAACAGAATAAACATATTGCTGCATTTCTTTTGTAAGATCAATTGGTGTAATTTTTAAAGTTATTTTTAATTTTTTCCTTTTTGTTTCTTCTTTTTCTACCCAATAAATATAATTTTTTGTATCTTCACATTTTAACCATAAAGTAAGAATTTTTATAAATTTGGCTATACGGTTTATAAAGACTGAGAGTTTATATACTTCTTCTCGTTTTGATACCAAATTTTTAACAGAATTCAACAGGTTAAAAAGTTTACTTAATTGAGGTGTTAAGGTATTTTCAACTATATTAGGCAAAAATATTCTTGCTTCAGGTTTATCTTGTAACAATTTTAGGTTTATTTGTGCAAAAAATTCTTCATTACATTCTAAAATTGATACAATAGAATCTATTATATTTTGTTTTAAACTTTCAGGAAAAGAATGTAATTTTGTGATTAACCCACGTTGTTTTTTTAAATTATATATTTGTTTACACAAAAACTTAATTTGTGTATTTGAGAGTTCTTGTCCAAACCATTGATAAATGACATCTTCTATATTATGTGCTTCGTCGAAAATAATAATTTCTTCAGTTTCTTCATCTTTTTTAGGTAATATGTTATTAAAGGCTAACAGATTTGCAAAAAACAGATGGTGGTTAACAATTATAATATTCATATCTTTAAGTTTTTTTAAATTTTTGTAATAATAACAATTAGAATAAAATTTACAATGTTTATTCCTGCATAGATCACTTTCGCGATTAATCTCTTGCCAAAAATCTGAGTCAATTTCTATTTCTTCATTACATCCTGTTTGAGTTATGTTCAGCCATTCTTCAATGTAGGCAACTTTTAAAACTTCCTCAGGTGTGAGAAAATCTTTTTTTAGTTCATAAAATTTAGAGAGACAAATATAATTTTCGCCTCCAAAAAATGTTGTATATAGAATTTTATCTTTATACAACTGGTGGACAATTTTTTCTACTAAAGGAAGATCTTTTTTTAGAAGTTGTTGTTGTAAAGTTTTTGTATAAGTTGAAACAATTATTCTTACATTCTTTTGAAATTCTTTAAGATAAATCACTGATGGGATTAAATATGCCAAACTTTTACCAACACCAGTTGGTGCTTCAACAACAATTTTTTTATTTTCAATAAAACTTTGCAAAATTTTTTCAGCCATTACAATTTGTTGTTCACGGATTTCAGACAAAGGTAAGTGTTGGGGTAAAATGGTTGTAAAAATTTCTCGTATTAGATATAAATATTGTTTTTGAATAGATGATTGTTTCATTTTAACATTTTAATAACAGGTATTTCTTTGCAATTCATAAAATAAGGACAGTTTATACATTCAGTCCAAACTTTATGTGGAAGAAGTTCTCGTGAGATGGTTTCATATCCAAGTTTATGAAAAAACTCTGGGATATAAGTTAAAGCAAAGATTTTTTTAACACCTAATCTTTTAGCTTCTTCTTCTAAATTTTTAATAAGTGCTGTGCCAACACCTTTGTTTTGATATTTTTTTCCTACGGCTAAAGAACGTATCTCTGCAAGAACTTCGTCTTTTTTGCCTGTCCAAGTTATATGTAGTGACACACAACCTATTACAACATTTTTTTTCATAGTTCTTGCAACAAAAAATTCTTGTAACCGTTCATAAATATCGTTTATAACTCGTGGCAACATAAGGTTTTTTTTAGCGAATTTGTTAACAAGTTCATAGATATGTGGTACATCGTCAACTTTTGCTTTTTCTATTATATATTTCATAACTTACCCCTTTAAATGATATAAAAAATTAAATTACAAAAAATCAATGGTTAGAATCTGATAATAACTTGTCCTTGTAACGAAAATTTGTAGTTTGTTTCTGTTTTTACAACACGGTTTATATTGACATCTGTACCTAAACTAACAGAAATATTTATATATTTTGATACATCATAATCACCTCTTGTATTGAAAGAAATACTGTCTGTATTATTATATGTTATATCTATAGGACTTTCCTTTCGTGTATATGATAGATTAGAGTTTATCCTTAGTCTATTTTGTAATGTAATAACTTTGCCAAACAGATTTAATCCTTGTTGAGGGGTAATATCCGCGTAATATGACAAAATTAGAGAATGTGTGGTTATATTTTTTGTAGACAACCCTCGTGCATCTTCAGCATAATCTTTTCTTAATTCATATTTTGGTGTTAAACGTTGACCAAAAAAGGGGAAACTTATCTGAAAGTCAAAAATATCTGTTGTTGTCATTAAAGTTCGGATAGGATGAGTAGAAGAGAGAAAATTGTATGTATCAGAATAGTTTTTTTCAAAACTTGACACAATTTGATATTTATCGAACAAATTGAAACTTGTTACTTCTTTATGTTTTATATTTTGTTCCATACTTACTTTTTTAGTTTCAACAGTTTTGTATGAATAAGATAAATCTAACTTTGTATTTTTTATTATATCTTGTTTAACAAAAAGTTTTATTATATTTTCTAAATCGTATATAGTAGATACTATGTCAGGCCACATTTTTGTGTATACAACAAATTTTGACAAAGTTTCTTCTCTTTCTTCGATTGAATCTGAATAAGAAAGATTAAGTTCTGTTTTTGTTAAAAAACTAAGATTTTCTTTTAAAGGTAGACCTTCAAATATTTTCCAACTGCTTGTAATTCTTTGTTCTTTTCGTTCAAGCATATTTTTTCTTAATTCTGTAATTGTTGAAACTTCTGTTTTATACCAAAATAAATCAATATTTTTAAAACTGTAGATATCTATATATTTTTCTTCTTTTGGTAATTTTTCATATTTATCTCCAGATGTGAGATTAAAAGTATAATATAATCTTAATGACTGTATCGGTTTTATATTCAGTATGTCTTTTGGCGTAAAATTTACTGAAAAGTTACCCGATGCGTTACGAATTATGTCTTTTTTATCTGATATGGGAAAATTAAAATCTTCATAAATACTCATTCTATAACTGACATTAGGAGAAAAAAATTTTAACAGGTTGATTGAAGAATTAAGTTCAACATTATATTCTTTACGTTTCTCATAACTGTCAGTTACTATAGAATCTGTTGAATAATATAATTGATATGTTTTTGGTAGATTATATAAAGCAAAAAATGTTAGTTTTGTATAATAGTCAAAAATATCTTTTGATGGTTTGAACTGTGGTATTACAAGTTCTTCGTCAAGTTTTTTAAAAAACAATCTTTTTTCTGAAAAAGTATTTTTTGTAGTAAGTTTTATATCTGAATTAAGTTTGTTCCAGAAATTGAATGGTAAATAGATCCCTATACTTTTTGTATTATCTATTGTAGGTTGTGAGGTAGAAATTTCGACACTCCAGGGATATAACAAAAATTTTTCTTCACCGTAAGATAACGAAACACTGTTTAACGGAATATATTTACTTAGTGGGTTATGATAACTTATTGTTGTTTGATAACTATCTTTTACATCAGTACGGGCTAATGCAGTAGTTGATGAAACAGATTTTGAATAGTTTAGTGTAATCTGTGGCAAATTTTGAATATTTATAGAAGTATTAAAGCTGCTTTCTGTATAAACTTTTTTTCCTTCTTCAAGAGTAGAAACAAATTCACCAGATTTTAATGCTGACGGTGTAACAGTTTGTTCTTGCCTTCCTTTAAAACTTATAGGCATAAATTTTAGTTTTACAAAATCAAAAAATCCATTTATTGAAAGATTGTCCTGATTAGTAATAGCACTTGTAAATGTTTCAAATTTTCTATCCACAGCACGAGCGTACCCACCAAAGTTAATCCAGTTTGGTATAGAAAAACTGAGGTCTATTTTTCTTGCAACACCTTTTCGTTTCCAGCTTTCAGAAAGATATACATCGTTGATATAAATAACACCTTCTTGAGCAGCAATATGAGATGGATTTTCAATAATAAACTCAATTTTAGTTATACCCTGTAAATTTGGAAGACCATACTTGTAACAAACACCCCCTACAACAGAACTTTCTGGTGTTACCCATCCATCTGGGATGTTATCGTTGTTTGAATCTATTTGTTCTATAACAAATTTTTTCCATTCGTTTATCCATTTTGCAGTATGTGTAGAAAATTCAAGATAATTATTTTGGTCAGTATATGTACGTAGTTTGAAAATAATTTCGCTACCAGTTTTGTTAAACAAAAAGAAGTTGAGTTTATGATGAGAAGTAAAATCTTGTCCACGAGAATATAAAAGAGTAATTACAGAAGAAGAATATATGGTATCAAAATTATATTTTACAGCTAAAGCTTGTTCAACAGTTTTTTCTTTATATTGGGTTCCATATATAGATGTATATTCTTCTAATTCTAAAAGTTTTGTATATAATAAATCATTTTCGTTGTTAACAGCATAGATTTTTGTGTTATAAGGTGTAGTAGTTTCAAATTTATTTCCTACGACAGAAATTTTTGCAATTTTTATAACTCCTTTTTTTCCTTTACCTTTTATTCTTAACCTTACTTCTTTTACTGATGACCATAATTTTCTATCTGTTTCTGTTACAGAGAGAGGGACAATTGTTGAGACCCAGCCTGTAAAATTTAAATCAGATATTTTATTTTTATAAACACAAATATCTTCTTTATGGAAAAACCCGTCACCATCAACATCTTCAGTATCTAATCTACCGTTAGATTTGCCAATATAATATTTTTTATCAATTCTGTTATACTCAAAACCTGTATCTTCGTCATAATCTAATCTACCATTAGAATTCTTATCTTCTGTATCTAAGATATTATCATTATCAATATCCTCACTCATATGTCCAAGGTCAAGATATAGTTCACCTCCGCCACCGTCGCTGTAATATTCTATCTCTAAATAAAGCTTTTTTGAAAAATCAAGACCATATTTTGAAAACATATACGCCATCGCAACTTCTGAAGATGTTTCCAAATTATAATTTATTTTTAACACTTGTTGTTTATCGTAGGTAGTTTGTTTATTCGGATTTATTTCTTTTACAGGGACATCTTCGTTTTCCCAATTAAGTTCACCACCAATAAGTTTGTCTGTTTTATCATTGTAACTTCCAGGTATGTATACATTACTACACGAACTATAATACCACATATGTCTATATGTTGAAACACTATCTTCTAATGTTATACCTTCCATGTTTTCAACCACAGCTTTGTCCCAAATATTAGGATTTTTTTCATTTTCAGCGTATTCTAATGAGATAGAATTTATTTGCAAAGGTATAAGTGGAATTTTAACAGAATTAATTTTTGCATCAGTTTCCCAAACTTGTAATGATGATGGTGTTGTCCTTATATCAGGCACAGAAGAACCTTTTGATGGTAAATTACTGATCCAACTACTTCCTACAAATAGTTTGTTTGACAAAGGTAGTTCTATTCTGCTACCCAAAATTGTGTCACCTCCTTGTAATCCTAACATACTATATTCATAATTTACTTCAATCATACTATTTTCTTTAATATCTTCTTCTCGAAAGAAAGTAAGGATACCAGAATCATAGTCTAACCAATAATCAATATTACGTTGTAAAAGTTTGCCATCAACTACAACACGTTCTGAATAAGGTACTATGAAAGGTTTTAAAAAATAAGTTTTTGATTTATATCTATATTCTACGAGGATATCGTATCTACTTATTGGTGTTTTATAATAACAATCTTCTGCAAAAGGTTTGTCCTGGTCAAAATAAATAAGTCCGTTTTCAAAATCTACTTTTATATCACCAATATTACCTGTTTTATACACAGGGAGATTTTTATCTCCAGGTTGAATTTTGTCTATTTCAGAATTTAATATACGACCACTTTTGTCAACAATTTTTAACAAAAAATTTCCTGCACCATCATCGCGGATAATGTTTGTTCTACCAATGTAGTATCTGTTTAACAGTTCCGTTGTAACATTTGGTGTCTCATCTTTGTCTTTGATTAAAATATAATTTGTTGTACCGACAAGATCTCGTAAACTCAAGCCAGAGTTTTCGTCAATATAATCAACTGCAATAACCCAGTTTTGTTGTATTGGCCTTAAGAAAGTTATGATACCTGTGGAATAATCAACGACATAGTCTTTTCCTAAGGCTAACAGTTCAAACTTACCTGAATAAGTGAATGTTGAAATATTAAACGCCTGTGCAATAAATTCTGTAAGTGTTATAGGATCACGTTGTGGGTCTAAAGTATCAAGATAAACTTTGACAGAGTCTTTTTTCACTTTATAGTTGCCAAACGCAATTCTATAATATTTTCTTCTTATATAAGATGTATCAGACAGAATTTTTCGTTCAAACTCTGTTTTCCCTGTAAATCTTTTTGTCTCAAAATTTCCTTTTGATTGGGACGCTATTAAATACATTCGTGCTTTGTTATATTGCCCTATAACTTTTAGTCCAAAAACCTGTCTTGAATAACCCACAAACTCTGTGTTTGGTAAACTAAGTTGTATATCTCCGAACGCAGCTTCTTGTATAAACGCACCAGGTTTTGCTTTGTATCCTACAGCGCCAGGTCCTGCATCTACACCTTCACCACGGTATATTATAGAAATATCACGTTTGTCAGGTTGAGTATCATCAATATCTATGTTTACATCCACATTTTTTCCGACCTTACCTTTGACGGTAACCTGTAATTCTTGTTTCATATTGACATCAGTCCTACTATAACCAGGTTTATATGGATATTGTACTGAATTAAGTTCTACCCCAATAAGTTTCCGTCCTGCAATAGAAAGTTGTGTCCCTTCAATAAATTCTATAGTCGTAGGTGTAACAACCGGCGGTTTTGAAACAACTTGTGTAGATTTTTCTTCTTCGTACAAAGGTAGGTTATTATCTACACGTTCTCTTATTTGATTCCATTTTTTTTGGTCAAATTTAATAAAGTTATTTTCTATATTTTCTTGTGGGAACAAAACATTATGGTATAAAACCAAAGCTGACAACAAAAAAATTAGTTTATATTTACTAGCTTTTAGTACACACATAAATTTTTAAATATTTGTTTTTTGAATATACGCGACTCTATACAAATTATATATAAAATAAATAAGTTTTTATACATATTTTGGGGAAAATTTTTATAATAATTTCATATAAAACGCGATGATTATTAATAAAATAATTAATAAATATATTTTTAAAAGTTTTTGTTTATATTTTGTTGCATATTTTTGTATAACAACTTTTTTGTTGTTACTTAGGTATTACCAGATTATAAACTCACTAATTGTTCATAACACCGAACTCGTTACTGTAATAAAACTTTTTTTATTATTACCTTCAATTTTTTCTCTCACAGTTCTTGTTACAAGACTTATTTCTTAGTTATTGACTTTTTCATTGTTGAATGAAACAGGCAAATAAATTACTTACTTTATCTACAATGAGAGTTAAGGAAAGTTGGTATATAGTTAATTTTATACTGTTTTTTTATCAAATATATATGTTTTGTTTATAATCCAATTGAAGAAAATCATATTATACAAATAATTTTTGCACAATCAGCAAATGTTTTTACAAGTTTACAAGGAGATATTATTTTTGATTTACAAAATGGGGAATATTAACCTTCGGTGTTGATTATAATTTGTTTTTATATCTTCATTTAACATTATGGTTTGTCCAAACATTTTCTCTAACAGTTATACTAACTATGGTTCTTTTTATTTCCAATTTTAATTATACTAAAGAACTTGTTGCATTAAAAATTTTAGGAATGAACACAAAAAATTTTTTATCTTAGTTAACAATAGGAGTAGTGTTAAGCATATCTTCATTTTTGCTACAATGCAGCTTGACAGTTTAATATAAGTCAGCTAAAACAAACAGTAAAAATTTGTAAGTTCAAAGGAAAACTTAAATATCTATAGTTTTATCCCGATATAAAAATTTTGTGTTGTCCCAAGGTATTGGTGAGTAATAAAAGAATAACCAAAAATTATTATATTGAATTTTATACTTAACCCGGTTGTTATTTGAGAAAGATATTTATTTTGGTTACCCCAGAGATAACCTATTCCAAAAGAGATATTTCTAACAAATAAATAAGGTAATGGTAAATCTATCATTAGACCAATTTTTAGTTTTCCATTAAAACTGTCTACGAGGTTATTTTCGTAACCTCCTATAAAAGATAAATGGCCAATTTTAACTAAAGAACCACAGTGGTAAACAATAGTATCTTTTGACGATAATCCTTTAATCACAGTGCCTAAACGAAAGACATTGTTTTTAATTTCATAGTTATAAACTAATCCTATATTTACATTATACGATATTGTTTCAACATTTGTTACTTCCCAATTCATACTTCCTGCGATCCCTCCGTACAATTTGCTGATTTTGTTAAAAGGAATAAGTCCTGTTGCAGCAGCAAAGTTTAATGTTGTAATAGAGTATTCAATAGTTTGGTTTACATCAACACCGTCAATATCACGTACGTTAATCTGTCCTGAAGAAAACTTGTTTATTACTATACCAAAGCTATTTTTCCCTATTAAAAATCCAATGTTATCATAACTTGTTTGAGCGTAGTATAATAACTTGTTGTATTCTAATAGATAATCTATATTTGTATTTATACCCAACATTGCAGGGTTTGAAATAACATTAAAACTGTAGTTGTCAATTACTGATTGTTCAGTTGATAATATACAGCTGTTTGCTATTGCAATATTGTTGATTTCGTTATAAGATGCGAAACTTAATGTTTCTACTAAAAATAATATTATAACACTGTACAAAAATTTTTTCATAATCTTTGTTTTACCACAAATTTTTCTACTTTAGTATTATATTTCGATTTAAAAACAACGAAGTATACCCCGCTTAACAGTTCTTTACCGTTGATATCTTTTACATCATCCCAAATTTCTTCATAATATCCTTCTTTATCATGATATTTTTCAAAAGTTTTGACAATGTTACCTGAAAGTGAATAAACAAGAATTTTTATATCAGTAGGTCCTTCAACATTATACCTAAACACAATTTTGTTAGTTGTTGTATAATCAAAATAGTTATTGCCTATAACAAAATTGTTTTTTGATACAACTAGTTGCGGGTCGTATCTTAACACTACTTTTCTCGTAGTGAGTCGTTCAGGTAAAACTTCTATCACATCGTAGTAAGTGGTATAATTTTGTAAAGAGTAAACTACATTCCATACACCTGTTGATAATTCAATATAAGCAATGCCATTGGAAGAAGTGTAAGTATAAGTTGAGAGGTTCCCTTTATACAAATCAATCCTAACATTTTTTAACGGACGGTCATCAAGTCTTGTTACTGTAGCAAACAATCCTGAAAATGAAATTATGTTAAAATAAGCATATATTGGCTGAATATTAATATCTGTTATCATAACATTTATAGCTTTGTTATTGTAAGCAGTGATACTATATTCTTGTGGGCTAAAAAAAGTTATATTTTTGCTACCAGGAAAAGGATCACCACTATCACCATTGTTTCCACCAGCAGGTGTCTTGTCTGCTTCAATAAGGTCAACACCATAATGTGGGGTACCAGAGTTTATATCGTTATCTTTTAACCTATTAGGATCAGATGCGATACTGTCGTCAATACGCCAAATTAAAAGTCCTTCACCTGGAAGAGAAGTATCAAACCCTACTTTTTTTCTATATTCTAACAAAAAATATTCTTTTTGTGGATTATCAGCTGTAATAATAGGTATTTTTATTACACCAGTAGATGCAGTTTCTACATAATGTAAATATATATTTTTTTTAGTTGAAGTAATGATATCTACATCAAGCCAACCTAAAAATTGTTTACACCAAGCAGAAAGATGAGTGGGTTGTGATCCTTGTGGTGACCCACTCCATACTCCGTAATCCATCAAACACCATTTACCGACAATACTTTCCTGGTTATAATACAAATCTGGTAGACCAAGCTGATGACCGAACTCATGGCAAACTACACCAACCGGTGAAGCACCTTGTTCTGCTTCAGGAACAATTATTCCATCAGTGAACCCGCTTACTGCGCCGTCCCAGTCAACATATACTGACCAAATATCTTCGCCATTGACAGTTGATTCGTTACCATATCCTGCATGTAAAACCATAACATAATTGTAAGTTGATTTACTTACCGCATCCTTAGTTGCATTTATTGCATCTTTTACAAGTTGTGCCAAAGTATTGTTTGTATCTTGACCATAATAACTCATATTTCGTGGCATTCTGTATGGTTTTTCATTTCCTGTAAGAGGCCCGTCAGTAGAACCACCATTGTAAAAAAATTTTATCTGAAGTTGTAGTTTACCATAAGAAACTTCGTTATAATAATCTTTTAATTTTTGGAAAGTAGTATTTGCTTGAGTTAAATCTGTGAATTGTTTGTCAGGAAAGTCAACGATGATAACAGCAATTTTTTTTGGTCCAATAGTACCTAAAGCTTTTGCAATTTCTATAGCTGGTGCACCTTTTTTACGAAGATGTGATACATCAGGAAGAACTTTTGCTTTACACTTAGGTTGTCCTTTTATATATTTACCACTTATATGTGGTGCAGCAGTAAGAAGTGAGAAGGGGAAAAAGTAAAAAAGTAAAAAAGTAAGAAAGTGAGGAAGTAAGAAAAAAGAGAAACAAAATTTTTTTAATTTGTTTTTGTTAGACAAAATTTTTATATTTTTAGCATCATTCACTTCTAACTTTCACTTTTCTGATTTAATAACTATAACTAAAACTTAACCCAAAATAATGGCCTGAATAATTATATGGATAGTATTTCTCAAACTTCATATTAGAAGTTTGTTGTTGGTATGTATAAAACAAAGAAACTTTTCTGTGTTTATCAGGACTTTGTGAATTATACGATATTGAGTAAACTGACAAAAAATTTTTTTGTTTTTCATCAACGAAATTGTTATCTTTATCTCTTGCATTACGTGATGTATAATACAAAAATTCAAATTCTGGTGCAATAGTTACCCATTTTGTTTTTGTTAAATAAAAACTTATTGGTAACGAGACCATAATTTTAGAATAATCGTAATAGTTTGGAATAACTTGTGGTGTTGATGTTATTATATCATATGTTTTGAGATACAAAAATGCTTGGTTTGAATATTTTGTTTTTATAGATAAATATGGTGTTAAAGATATGAATTTATAAATAATACTATCATAGAAATAGTTTAATTCTATAGAAAAATCTTTTTGGTTTTGTTCAGAATAAGTTCCTGTTTCATCTAAAACTTTTTGGTTTATATAATTTTGAGTGATAAACATTATTCCTGCATTATGCAATTTATATTGTGCTTTTAAATTTAATAAATACATTAGATTGTCTTGTTTACCAGAAGTTGTTTCTTCTTTCCCAGCGATATATTCTTCAATTAAACCAGTATAATTTGGAAATTTTACATAATTAAATCCAAATTTAAAATTAAATTTTAATTCTTCAGTAGTCTTATATTCTATTTCTTCAGATAAACCAATATAATTGTTATCATAAAGACCATAACCCCAAAGTTCGTTTGTTCCTGACCGCCAAAAATCGTATACATAGTTCAACCTTGTCTTAAAAACAAATTTGGTAAACATATAGTTATGTTGTAAGACCAAACTATGTGTCATATTACGTTGTTCAAACTGTTCTCCTTCTTGTCTTTTTAATCCAGGCCCTTGGTATTTAAGTTGGTAGAACAACAATGTTGTATGTTGTGGGTATGGTTTGACTAACAATCCTATATCGTTTGATAACACAGTTGTCCACCCGTATTTCCCTACCGAAGGTAGATATACTCCTTCTGAAAAATTGAATGAATAATAAGGAAGCCATGTTTGAGAAAAAGAATGTGATAAGAATAATATGGTAAACATTAAGATAATTATATTATATTTTTTTGTTTTACTCATAAATTTTTTCTCCTATGATAAAATTTTGTACCACTGAAGTACGAAATTGGTAAATTTCACAAATAAAAAGAACATTGAAAAAATTGGATTTTTCAGCAGTCTCCGATTTAATGGACTTTTCGAGGTTTGAAAAACCCATCTTACAATAATTAATAACTTTCTAGTTTTCGATAAATAAAAAATTTTATCTATGAACTATCAACTGTAAACTATTAACTAATAACTACTTCAAAACTGCCATATGTATGAAACGTATGGATGTAAAACAAACAATCCTTCAGGGAAAATATCTATACCTAATTGCAAATGTTTATATTCTGCAGATAATCTTGCAACTATTTTTTTATATTTTAATCCGTAACCCATCTGTGCTACTATAGATTTATTGTCTTTAACAGGTAACATTATACCTGTTAACAAAAATGTATCCGCTGCTTTAAAATTTATCTCTTCTAAGGTTGAACCATAAAATTCTACTGGTTTAGGAAGTTTTACTTTAAGTAGAAACTCTGAGTATTTAATACCAAAATATAAAATTGTGTTTTCAAAAGTTTTTGAAAGAACTAATCCGTAATAATAAACATTATTTTGTAGTTCAGGAATTTCAACATCTTCATCTTTAGTTAAGTTTTTTATTAAATCTAATATAAGAATTTTACCCCAACCACCAATTATCCCTATCTGTGGAATATAATCTTTCTCTTTATTAAACCTTGCTTTTATTGAGATATTACCAAAAGTTAAAGGTAATAATGTTGGAAGAACATTTATTCTTAAACCAAAGTATTTTTTAGGTAAGCTTAATTGTCCAGCAGGTAGTGGAGAACAATCTTCAATATCTTGTTGTAAATTGAAGAACAGGTCCGCTGGGCTTTCAATAAAATTTAATCCTAAATCAATAAGTTCTTGTGGTATATATTGTGTGTAAACATAAATGTTTTGTATTAAAAAAACTAATAATAAAAATAAAAAAATCTTTCTCATAAAATAAAAAACCTCCGTGGGGAAAGAATAGTTCTTTGAAATTTTAATTTGGGCAATTTGGTTACCTATTTGTTATTCTAATTTTAAATTATTTAACGATGGTACGATTTGTTTTACCATTGCTATAACGATATCAGGTGTTACAACTAAATCTATGTTTCTTTTGAAAAAAGATTCACCTGGAGTTCCATTATTATCTTTTCTCACAAAAATTATACTTTCAACTGCAACTTCTTTAAGAATAGTAAACGGATCTTTGTTAGAACTACTTGTGAGGTATGATGGTGTTAAAATATTTCCACTGTTGTTAATTATATATCCTTCTGTCTTAAGCCAAAGAATATCATTTTTACCATCGTTATTTATATCTTCTTTTAATGGTATTGGACCTTGTGCCCAAAACCATAATTTGCCATCATCTTTTTCTTTGCTTTCACCATTAGGAAGTTTTCCTTTTATTTTTTCATCATAATCTACATCTATATTATAAGTTTTGTCTCCATTTGAAATTTGGAATATTTTATCTTTTTCTTTCACTTTATCAGCTGATTTCTCAAAAGTTATTTCAGAATAAATTTTGTCTTTTGTGTTGCTCAACTCACTATAAAATCTTGTTGGATAAAAATTATCGCCTTTTTTTGCAATATAACTTGGCCATTCAGAAATTTTTTCTGGTAATATATCAGAAAATTCTATACCTAACCTAAAAATATCAACCCGTGGTTCGTTTGATTCAACCTGGGTTTTATAATCTTTGAAATATCCGTTGTATTTATAACTATCTCTTTTTGTAATATTTATAAACTCTATTGAATTATCTTTATTTCGTGATACACTTTGTTCAACACGGGTAAGGTTACCATGAACATCTACTAATGTTCTTCCTGTTTGAAAATCTGCTTCTTTAACTTGTAGTATTGTATTTGTGAAATAATAATTCTCAAGTTTTATTTCTGAAACAAAAGTTTCCAGTTCAGATTTTATCAATTCAGATTTTTCTTGCTCAGTTTGTCCTTGTTCAGTTTTTTCTTCAGTTTTTGTTCTAAACTCGTTGATTAAACTATCAACTTTGTTTTGGTCAACTTTTGTTTTTTCACCTATTCCTTGGTCAGAAATATAACAGGATTCAAATTCAGTAACTTCAATGTTGTTACCTAAAAGGTCACTGAATAGCACTTTACCTTCAATAACTACAAGTTCTGATTTGTTATCAATATAACTTAATATAAACTCAGTACCACGAACTGATGCTACTGAAACTGGTGTTTTTACTTCAAACACTTGACTTGTTTGTCTTGGTGAAACTTTTGTCCTTAATTTACCATTTTGTAAAGAAACAGAAGTTTGGACAAATTTTAAGTCGTTGATAACAACTTCTGTTTTTTCAGCCAGAGTAATTTTGGAACCATCTTGAAACAACAATACTGCAAAACTATTTTGTTTAGTCTTTATTACATCATTTTCTTGCAAATTCATCCCTTTTTTAACTTGTATATTTGTATTATTTCTTAAAACCTCTACCTTCCCTTTATATTCAGCAAGGATAACAGATAACATACTATCCATATTTTGTGAATAAACATTGTGGTAAAACAATAAAGCAAAAGCTAATACTGTTATTACATTTTTTAGTTTCATATTTTTATCCTCCTTGTTATCCTCTACCTTATTATAAGGTTGAGGAAAAGTATATTTTTCAAGTCAAATAAAAGAAAAGAGAGTAATTTTAAATATAAAAAATATTTTTTCATTTGACACTTTTAAAATACATTAAAAATTTTGTTTTGTCAATAGGATGTGACAAAAATCACATTGACAATTTTTTTAAAAATTCTTTAATATATTGATTTTGAACAAAATTTTTAATATGATTTATACCTGAGTTATAAAAATCTATGGCTCCATCGACTAGCCTGGTTTAGGTCAGCGGTCTCTCAAGCCGCAAGCACGGGTTCAAATCCCGTTGGAGCCATATTTTTTAGAATAACAGGAAATTATTTTTATGGAAAAAATAGCTATAGTTGGAGATTATGAATCTATTATTATTTATAAATCACTTGGTTGGGATATATATTGTGTGAATTTGGCTGATAAAAACGAAGTGTTGGAAGTTTTTAAAAAATTGATTAAAGATCCTGTTTATAAAAAAATTTTAGTAGTTGAAGATGTTTATCAAGTATTATCTGAGTTATGTCCTGATTTTGATAAGGGAAAAACTGTTGTACCATTGACAGGCGTTTACGGAACAAAAGATGTTGCTAAACAAAAATATAAAAAATTAGTTACTATCGCTACTAGTATAAAATTAGAAGATCTGTAAAAAGGAGTATTTTATGAAAGGAAGAATAGTAAAAGTTTCAGGACCGTTAGTTGTTGGTACTGGTATTCCACAGATAAAAATGTACGATGTTGTTCGTGTTGGTAAAGAAAAACTTATTGGCGAGGTTATAAAGTTAGAAGGAGATAAATTTTTTGTCCAAGTTTATGAACCTACAACTGGTCTTGCAGTAGATGATGAAATAGAAACCACTGGAGAACCGTTATGTGTTGAATTAGGGCCAGGGTTAATTACCACCATTTATGATGGTATACAAAGACCGTTAAAAACCTTAGAAGATATTTCAGGATATTTTATAAGCAGAGGTATCTCAGCGTTTGCATTAGATAGAAATAAACTTTGGGAGTTTGTTCCAACAAAAAAAGTAAATGATAAAATTGTCGGTGGAGATATAATTGGATATGTGCAAGAAACACCTGTTGTAAAACATTATATTTTGGTACCACCGGATGTTGAAGAGTCAGAAATTATAGAAATTAAATATGGAAAATTCACTGTTGAAGATATAATATGTAAAATAAAAACTAAAGATGAGAAAATTAAAGAACTCAAAATGTACCACAAATGGCCTGTAAGAAAACTACGTCCTTATAAAGAAAAACTTCCTCCAACTGAACCTTTGTTTACAGGACAGAGAGTTATAGATACATTCTTTCCCGTGGGTAAAGGTGGGACATCTTGTGTCCCAGGTCCCTTCGGAAGCGGAAAAACTGTAATTCAACACCAACTTGCGAAATGGTCTGATGCAGAAATTATTGTGTATATAGGTTGTGGGGAAAGAGGAAATGAAATGACTGATGTGTTGACAGAATTTCCTGAGTTAAAAGATCCAAAATCTGGCTATCCTCTGCTTTACAGAACCGTGCTTATCGCAAATACTTCAAACATGCCGGTTGCTGCAAGAGAAGCATCAATTTATACAGGTATAACAATTGCAGAATATTTCCGCGATATGGGATATTCAGTCGCACTAATGGCTGATTCAACTTCTCGTTGGGCTGAAGCGTTAAGAGAAATCTCAGGTCGGCTTGAAGAGATGCCTGGTGAAGAAGGTTATCCTGCATATTTACCTAAAAAGGTTGCTGAGTTTTATGAACGCGCAGGTAAAGTAAAAACACTTGGTTCAGAGGAAAGAACAGGTAACCTAACTATAACAGGCGCTGTATCTCCACCTGGTGGAGACTTATCTGACCCTGTTGTCCAAGCAACACTAAAAGTAGTGAAAGTTTTCTGGTCGCTTGAAGATTGGCTTGCTTATGCGAGACACTTCCCTGCTATAAACTGGCTTACAAGTTATTCTTTATATTTGGATCAATTAGAAGAATATTATAAAACAAACTTAGGAGAAGACTTTCCACAACTTCGGACTGAAGCAATAGCTATTTTGCAAAGAGAGTCTGAGTTGAAAGAAATAGTTCGTCTTATCGGATATGAGACACTTTCTGAACAAGATAAACTTGTTTTAGAAACTGCTCGTATGTTAAGGGAAGATTTCTTGTACCAATCAGCATTTGATCCTGTAGATACTTATTGTTCTGCTAAAAAACAATATCTTATGTTAAAAGCAATAATGACTTTGTATCATAAAGCTAAAGAAAAAATTTTAGCTAACGAATCTACTGTGAAAAATTTGATTACCTCAGAAATAAAAGATAAAATTTCAAAATTGAGGTTCACGCCTGAATCACAGATTGAACAAATAAAAGAATTTATTAACACATTATGAAACCGTTTTGGCCTGGTGTTATAGAGTTTTACAAAGAGTTGCTTCCTGTTAGTGAAAAAACTCCTATTATAACTTTATATGAAGGGAATACACCATTGGTGAAAGCTGGTAATATTGAACATAAATTAAAAAAAGAATACGGAGTTGAGTTAAACATATATTTGAAATACGAAGGTGACAATCCAACAAGTTCTTTTAAAGATCGAGGAATGACTGTTGCTATATCAAAAGCAAAAGAAAATAATGCAAAAGCTGTAATTTGTGCATCAACTGGGAACACATCAGCTTCTGCTGCTGCATATTCAGCAAAGGCGAATATACGTTGTATTGTTTTGATACCTAAAGGAGCAATTGCTTTAGGGAAATTATCTCAAGCAGTGATGCATGGTGCTGAAGTTTTTGCAGTAGAATCTTTGTTTGATGAAGCATTAAAACTTGCAAAAGAAATATCACAAAATTATCCAATTACACTTGTTAATTCATTAAATCCTCATCGTATTGAAGGACAAAAAACTGCTGCTTTTGAAATCATAATGCAACTACAAAAAGTTCCTGAATACCAGTTTATGCCTGTGGGAAATGCAGGTAATATCACTGCATATTGGAAAGGTTATAAAGAGTATTATGAACTTCGTAAAAAAAACTATAAGTTTAAAAATAAAAATTTAAACATTGATTGTGAAAACAAACTTCCTGTGATGATGGGATTCCAAGCAGCAGGTTCTGCACCTATTGTTAAAGGGAAACCAATAAAAAATCCAAAAACTATAGCTACTGCAATACGTATTGGCAATCCTGCGTCGTGGAAATATGCAGAACAAGCACGGGATGAATCTGGTGGTGTAATTGATATTGTAACTGATAAAGAGATATTAAACTCATATTATCTTTTATCTTCTTTAGAAGGTCTCTTTGTAGAACCAGCTTCAGCAGCATCTTTAGCTGGACTTATAAAATATGTAAAAAATGGATATTTTGATAATAAAAAAAATGTTGATATTGTTTGTATTCTTACAGGTCATGGACTTAAAGATCCAAATTGTGCTATAAAAACAGCTGAGAAAAAAGTTAAAATAAAAACTATAAAACCTAAATTAGATTCTTTGCTTAAAGAGTTGAAACTATGATAAAAAAAATTGTTCTTGCAACACAAAACAAAGATAAAGTAAAAGAAATAAAACATATTTTTGAAATTTTAAAACTGAATATTGAACTGTTATCTGTTTCAGATTTTTTTGATAAAAAAATTGAGATTGAAGAAGATGGAAAAACTTTAAGAGAGAATGCTATAAAAAAAGCAAAAGTTATAGGAAATTTAACAGGGTTGCCGTCTTTAAGTGAAGATACAGGGTTGTTTGTAGATTATCTAAACGGTGCGCCTGGGGTTTATTCTTCAAGATATGCTGATACTGATCCAAAAAAACATACTGCTAGTTATGAAGATAATTATAGGAAGTTATTAAAAGAATTAAAAGATGTTCCTTGGGAGAAACGTACTGCAAAATTTATATGTGTAGCTTGTCTTTATGTGCCTAAACAAGATAAATACTATACTAGAAAAGGTGAAGTTAAAGGATATATAACTTTTGAACCAAAAGGTACAAATGGTTTTGGTTACGACCCTGTATTTTTTTATCCTCAGAAAGGAAAGACTTTTGCTGAAATGTCTACTGAAGAAAAGAATTCTTTAAGCCATAGGTTTTTAGCTATAAAAAGAATCGCTACTTTGATAAAAGAACTAAAGTGAGTTGATGTGTAGATGAGTAAATGAGTTATTAGTTATTGTATATGAGTGATTGGTGATTAGTTATGAGTTATAAAACTCTGAACTAATATCTCTAAACAATAATAACCAATAACTAATAACTTTGAACTTCAAACTCTGAACTAATAACTAAACTGGAGAGGTGCCGGAGTGGTTTAACGGGCACGACTGGAAATCGTGTGTCCTGCCAAAAGCGGGACCGTGGGTTCGAATCCCACCCTCTCCGTTTTTTTTAAGATAACTTATGCTAACTTATCTTGAAGTTAAAAACTATATTTTTTTAAAACACTTGTCATTAGAATTTGATAAAGGATTAAACATATTTGTTGGTGAAACAGGTGCTGGAAAGTCTATTATTATAGAAGCAATATCTTATCTTTGTGGCGAAAAAATTTCTGTTCCAATAGTAGGAAGTTTTGCTGATAAAACAGAAATTATTGGAGTTTTTGAAATCAAAAATTGTGATGATGAAGTTATAGAAGTGTTAAAAGAATCTGATATAGAGGCAGAAGAACAGATTATTATTCGTAGAGAAGTTGATAAACAAAACAAATCAAAATGTTTTGTCAATGACAAACTTGTCTCATTAAGTTTTCTTAAAAAACTTACAAGTTTTTTAGTTGATATACATGGACAAAATGAACATCAGAAACTACTTTCTTCTGACGCACAACTTGCTGTTTTAGACAGGTTCGCAGAGTTAGAAGAGTTAGTAAAAAATTATAAAAATCTTTACAACTTGTATAAGAAAAAGTTAGAAGAAAAACAAAGTTTAGAAACAGAAATAAAAAATTTGCAACAACAATCTGAATTATTAAAATATCAGATTAACGAAATAGAACAGGCAAAACTTACTTCTGAAGATGAACAACTTGAAGAAGAACTTCAAAAAGCAAAAAATGCGCAAAAAGTTTTAGATATTTTGTCAGAAATAAAGTTTAATATCTCTGAAGTAGAACAAAAAATTAGTAGTATTCAAAAACTTTGGCAAAGTTTGGCTCAGTATATAAATCTAGATTCACAAGAACTTTTGCCAAATACTATTTCAGAACTTGATATATTAAAGGAAAAAATTGAAGAATATAAAAAAACTTTTTCAAGTTATACACCAGATTTTATTGATAGTTTAGTTGACAGAGTTGACTTAATAAAAAAACTTAAAAGAAAGTATGGGGGTTCTATAGAAGAAATAAAAAATTTTTATGAACAAGCAAAAAAACAACTTCAAGAAATTTCTTTAAATACAGAGTATTTACAAAAGTTAGAAGAAGAGATAACAAAGTTAGAAACAGATTTAGTAAATCTTGCAAAAGAAATTTCTAATAAACGAAAAGAATCTGCGAAAGAATTACAAAAACAGATTAATAAAGAATTTACTTCAGTTGGATTACAAAAAGCACAGATTGAAATAAAAATAGAAACTTCACAACAAACAAAAGAGTTTCTTACACCTACTGGTTTTGATAAAATAAACTTTCTTGTAATGATGAATCCAGGAAGTCCTTTTTTGTTGTTAAAAGATATAGTATCAGGTGGTGAGTTGTCAAGAATAATGCTTGCAATAAAAACAGTGTTAGGTAGAAAAGAAAACACTTCAGTTTTAGTGTTTGACGAGATAGACACAGGCGTAGGTGGACCAATGGGATTCACTATAGGTAAAAAGCTAAAATTGTTATCGTTGAAAAACAAACAGTTATTTTGTATAACTCATTTACCACAGATTGCATGTTTTGCTGACAAAGTTTTTCTTGTAAGTAAACATCAGACAAAAGATACAACTGTTATAAATGTAGAAGAATTAGATGAACAAAAAAAGATAGAACAAATTGCTAATATGTTAAGTGGTGCAAAAATAGATTCGTCGTCTATAGAACATGCAAAAAATTTGTTAAACCAAGCAAAAAAGGAAATTGAATGACAACTACAACTAAAAAGTTGTTTGTTGTAAAAATAGATAAAGAACATTGTAAAGGATGTGAATTATGTGTTGTGAATTGTCCACAGAAAATTTTGGTTTTAACAGAAAATGTTAACAAGTTTGGCTACAGATATGTAGAGGTTATTGATGAAACAAAATGTATTGGTTGTGGCAGATGTTATATTATGTGTCCAGATTATTTAATTGAAATCTACGAAAAATGAAAAAAATACTACAAGGTAACATAGCGTTATGTGAAGGAGCGATTGATGGTGGGCTTGATGCATACTATGCCTATCCTATCACTCCACAAAATGAAGTTTCAGCATATTTTGCTGAGGTTCTTCCAAAGTTAGGCAAAGTTTTTTTACAAGCAGAATCAGAACTTGCTGCAATAAACATGGTTTTTGGTACTGCTTTGACTGGTAAACGTGCAATGACAACATCTTCGTCTCCTGGAATATCTTTAATGCAAGAAGGAATATCTTATCTTTGTGGATGTGAACTACCTTGTGTTATAGTTAATGTTATGCGAGGAGGACCAGGGCTTGGAAATATTTCAGGTTCACAACAGGATTATTTTCAATCAACCCGTGGTGGCGGACACGGAGATTATTATACGATAGTGTTAGCTCCATTTAGTGTTAAAGAAATCTATGAGTTTGCAAAAGAATCGTTTTTGCTTGCAGAAAAATATAGGAATCCAGTACTTATAATTTTTGATGGTTATCTTGGCCAGATGATGGAAGTTTTTGATACAGAAAGTGACGAAGGAAAACTAAATGTTAAAATTGATGAACCAATTGACAAAAGTTGGGTTTTAGATGGTACTAAAAATAGACCTTCAAGAAAAATACATTCTTTACTGATGGCAGAAGGTGAACTTGAAAAACTTAATTTGAAGTTGAAAGAAAAATATGATAAGATAAGAAGAGATGAAGTAAGAGTAAAGTTTTATAATGTAGACGATGCAGAAATATGTATAGTAGCTTATGGTATGTCAGCAAGGGTTTCACTTGAAGCAATGAATAAATTAAGAAAAGAAGGATTAAAAGTAGGGCTTATAAGACCAATAACTTTATGGCCTTTCTCATATAAAGAAATAAAAGATGTTACAAAAAAAGCAAAAAAATTTCTTGTTGTTGAAATGAATTTAGGACAGATGATAGAAGATGTAAAACTTGCAGTAAAGGGAGAAGCACAGGTATATTTTTATGGTCGTTCAGGCGGTTCTTTAGTTTCAAGTAAGGAGGTAATTGAGAATATTAAAAGAATTTTATGACGCCAACAAAGTTTGTTAAACCAAAAAGTCTAAAACAGACACATCACAGTTATTGTCCGGGTTGTGGTCATGGTATTATTCATAGATTAGTTGCAGAAGTGATTGATGAGTTAAATATAAGAGAAAAAACAATTGGTATTGCACCTGTTGGTTGTGCTGTTTTTGCTTATGATTACTGGGATTTTGATGTTTCTGAAGCACCTCATGGTAGACCACCTGCTGTTGCAACAGGAATAAAAAGAGTATTACCTGATAGAATAGTTTTTACATATCAAGGAGATGGCGATTTAGCAGCAATAGGTACTGCTGAAATAATCCATGCTGCAAATCGTTCAGAGAATATAACAGTTATATTTGTTAATAATACAGTATACGGAATGACTTCAGGACAGATGGCACCAACTACTTTGTTAGGACAGAAAACTTTAACTACACCATATGGTAGAGAAGCTAATCGTGATGGTTATCCTTTAAAAGTTTGTGAGTTACTTTCAGTACTTGATGGGACAAAATTTATAGCAAGAGGGGCAGTAACAAATCCAAAAAATGTTATACAAACAAAATCGTATATAAAAAAAGCGTTTATAAAACAAATTGAAAACAAAGGTTTTTCTTTGGTAGAAATTTTATCTATGTGCCCATCTGGGTTGCATATGACACCTTTAGAAGCAGTAAAATGGGTAGAAGAAGAATTAACAAAATTTTTCCCATTAGGAGTATATAAAGATGTATGAAGAACTTTTCATAGCAGGCAGTGGTGGCCAAGGTGTGTTAACATTAGGGAAGATTTTAGTTTACTCAGCAATGGAAGAAGGAAAGTTTGCAACATATTATCCTTCTTATGGTGCAGAAGTAAGAGGTGGTACTGCAAATTGTATGGTGAAGATTTCTGACAGTTTCATTTATTCCCCTGTAGTAGAAGAACCAACGATGGTGACAATAATGAATATGCCGTCGTATATAAAATTTTTAAAAAAATTTATACCACAAAAATTCTTGTTTTTAAACACTACGTTAATTGAAGAAAAAACTGAAATAATAGAGTTTTTGAAATCACATGCTAAAAATTTAGAGATTGTAAGAGTCAATGCTACAGAAATTGCAAATAAAATTGGTACAACATTAGTTTCAAACATTGTAATGTTAACTACTATTGTTAAAAGAACAAATGTTGTAAAGATAGATTCGGTAAGAAATATACTTTCAAAAATTTTTAGTAAAAAAACTCTGGATATTAATTTAAAAGCTATAGATTATGTAATGGCGAATGTTTAGAAAGGGGGGAATATATGAGACTTTTTATAGATTCTGCTAATGTAGAAGAAATAAAAAATGTACATCAATTGGGAATACTTTCAGGTGTTACTACAAACCCAACATTGCTTGCTAAACAACTTGCTAATATAAAATCTGATCCGTTTAAAGAATCAAAAAAAGTTTTAGAAGAGATTTGTAAAATTGCGGATGTACCGGTTTTAGCAGAACCTGTTTCAATAGAATATAAAAAAATAGTTGAAGAAAGTTTAGAACTTGCAAAAATTTCTTCACAAATTGTTGCTAAAATACCACTTACTGCTGAAGGGTTAAAAGCAGTAAAAGAACTTAAACAAAAAGGTATAAAAACTGCTTTTACTTTAATTTTTTCTTTAAAACAAGCTTTAGTTGCATCTATGGCTGAAGTTGATTATATTTGTCCTTTTGTAGGACGGCTTGATGATATTGGCCAAGTAGGTACTGACCTTATAAAATCCATAATGCAAGTATATAAATCATATAATGTTAAAACAAAAGTTATTGTTGCTTCGGTGAGGAACATTGAACATATTGTAAAAAGTGCTGAATATAACGCTGATGCTGTAACTGTACCATATAAACTGATTAATGAGCTTTTAGAACACGAACTTACAACTAAAGGTATACAAAAATTTATTGAGGATTGGAACAAAATACAAATAAAATAAGGAGAACTTTATGGAAGAAAAAAAAGAAGTAGTACAACAGATACAAATCGAAATTGATGATTTGACAGCACAAGGTATTTATTCAAACCTTGCTGTAATAAGTCATTCACCAGATGAGTTTATTATAGATTTTATTTTTATTCAACCTCAGGTTCCTAAAGCAAAAGTTAGAGCGAGAGTTATAACTTCACCACAACATATAAAACGTTTTTTAGCTGCATTACAGGATAATATAAAAAAATATGAAGAAAAGTTTGGTGAAATAAAACTTGAACCAAAACAAGAACCTCCTAAGATTGGATTTGTACATTAATTCTGTTTTATAAAACAAAATTATGTAGGTGGGACTTTTTAGTTCCGATTTATTATAAGCAGATAGATTTTGTAATTGTATAAACAATGAAAATATCTGTTATATCAATTGGTACAGAGTTGTTGAAAGATAAAATTAATACAAACCTATTGTATATATCAAAGAAGGTAAATTCTTTGGGATTGAAAATTATGTTTTCTTCTACTGTTCCAGATGATTTAGAAACTTTAAAAGAAGTTTTGAAGTACCATCTTGATGTGTCAGATATAATTATTACCACTGGTGGGCTAGGGCCTACAATAGATGATGTTACAAAAGATTGTGTAGTCAAGTTGTTAGATAGAAAACTTGTTTTTATAAGAGAAGCTTATGAAAACATTGTTAGATATTTTTTAGATAAAGGTTTAGAAGTACCAGAATTAGCAGAAAGGCAAGCATATGTTATAGATGGTGCAGAGATTTTGTTTAATAAAGTAGGCCAAGCACCTGGACAAAAGATTGTTGTTAAGAAAGATAAAAAAGAAAAAATATTATATCTTCTCCCAGGACCTCCAAGAGAACTACAGCCTATGTTTGATGAGTATGTCTTTAAAGATTTAAAAAAATTTCAAACAAAAATATACAAAGAAAAAATTTTTCATATATGCAACATTCCTGAATCAAAAATTGAAGAAATTATAAAACCTGTGCTTGAAACAGAACAAAAATACTCTTCTGAGATAGAATTTTCAATTTTACCTCATCTTAATATAGTTGATATTAAAGTTGCTGTTTATGGACAAGATGAACTTAAAGTTGATGAAGAAATTACTTTAATAAAAGATCATATTTATGAATGTTTTAAAAATGCTGGTTTACCAAATGCTATTTATGCTGAAGATAATCAAACTTTAGAACAAATTGTAGGTATTTTACTAGGTAAACATAAAAAAACACTTTCAGTTGCAGAATCTTGCACAGGTGGACTTTTAGCAAACAAAATTACAAACATTCCTGGCAGTTCTTTTTATTTTTTAGGTGGTTGCATTGTGTATTCTAACTTTCTTAAAGAAAAAATTTTATGTGTTAAAAAAGAAACTTTAGAAACCTATGGGGCTGTTTCAGAACAAACTGTGAAAGAAATGTGTGTTGGTTTAAAAAACCTTATTGGTGCAGATTATTGTATATCGATCTCAGGTATTGCAGGACCAACTGGTGGGACAAAAGAAAAACCTGTAGGTACAGTTTGGATTTGTGTTTATGATGGTAAAGAATTTATAACACATTGTTTTAGATTTTTAGGTACAAGGTTAGAAGTTAAAGAACAAGCAGTAAATTCTGCGTTGGAGATGTTAAGACAAAAATTACTAAAGGATTTAAAATGAGAACATTTATTGCAGTTGAATTACAAAAAGATATTGTTGATACAGTGGATAGATTTTTAACAAAAACGACTCAAGAGATAAAAAACAATAAAATTTCTTGGGTTAAAAAAGAGAATTTGCATATAACAATAAAGTTCTTAGGTGAGATAGAAGAAAAACAACTTGAAACTATAAATAAAGTTTTATCTGAGATATCAAAAAGTTTAAAAAGTTTTGAAGTTGAGATAAAAGAGATAGGTGTTTTCCCAAACTTGAACCATCCTCGTGTAGTATGGATAGGTGTGAAAGATGAAACAAACAATTTAGTATCTCTTGCAAATTTAGTAGAAGAAAAACTTGCTAAATTTGGTTTTCAAAAAGAAGACAAAGAATTTACTGCACATCTTACCATAGGCAGAGTTAAAAAATTAAATAACTTAAGTGAAATAAAAACATATATAGAAAAATACAAAAATATTGAGTTTGGCAAAAGTAAGATTGATAGTATCACATTTTTTCAAAGTATTCTCAAACCAGAAGGTCCTGAATATAAAATTATCAATAAGTTTTTCTTAAATGAGATTTGAATAACACTATTGGTAGGAGATACATCATAAGTGAAGTCAAAAATCCTAAAGAAGCTGCTTGGTAAAAAATGTTCATTGTTTCGTCATTAATCACAAACTTTCCTGTTGTGAAAAAAATATACCCAATCCATACAATAAACCCACCTAACATTGAGAACCAACAAGATGTTTTATTTACAAATTTTTTAAAAAATAATGCTGCTGAAGTAGGTACAAAAAGTGAAACAAGTAATGTTGCACAACTGTTTACCATTAAGTTGTATACTTGTTTCACATAGAGTGCAATCATTACTGCTAAGAATGTTATAACAACAGTTGCGACTCTGTTTATTAACAAAAATGTCTTTTGTGAAACTTTTGGATAACTTTTTATAATGAGATTGTTTGTAAACAGAGATGTTGCTGCTAAAAGAGAACTGTCTGCTGAACTCATTATTGCTGCAAGTAGTCCACAGATAAATAAACCAAACAAAAATTGGTGTATACCTGAGAGATATTTGTTTACAAGTGTTGGGATTAACATCTCCGTACATTCTAAGTTTGTTATCACAAACCTTGCTGATAAACCTATAGAGATAATTACCAAACCCATTAAAAAATAAATTATACCAGCTAATACTGAAGACCATCTTGCAATAGATTCAGTTTTACTTGATAACGAACGTTGGATAAGATCTTGCCCGACAACACAACCTAATCCTAACATAGCCCATTTGCCAAAATAAGTTAGCTAAGTAGGAAGATCTTTTGTTTGAGGGAAAATTATAAAAAATTCTTTTGGAGTAGATGAGATAACATTTTTTATCCCGCCAGCATCGGTTAAAACAAAAGGTAGTATTGTTATTATTCCTAAAATAAGAATTAACATTTGGACAAAATCTGTAAATGTTACAGCCCACATCCCTCCACATAAAGTGTAAACTACTATCACACCACCGCCTATCAACATACCTAAGTTAGAGTCTATATTAGTGAATGTCCTAAAAGTTAATCCTGTTGCAACAACTTGTGCACCAAGCCATGCTATATACAGGGATCATTAAAATTGTTGCTAAAATTTCTAATTCCCGTGAATAAAATTTTTCAAAAATGTCAGTCACAGTAAGCAAATTTAATCTTCTTAATGCTGGTGCATAAAACAAACCTGCTAAAATCAAAGCTAAGCTTGCACCAAACGGGTCTGAAATAATACCGTATAAACCTTGTTTATAAACTGTTCCAGCTGTACCTATTACACTTTCACCACCAAACCATGTAGCAAACATTGTTGCAGTAGCTAAGACTAATCCTAATCTTCGTCCAGCGATTAAAAAGTCAGTTTTATCTTTAATTTTTCTACTAGACCAAAAACCAATTAGTAACATTAAAGAAAAGTATAAAATCAAAATTATTACTACAGAGTTCATAAGATTTACTCAGTAGTCGTTTGAGAAGATTTTTCTAATTTATAATTTTGAGGAGTAAATTTTGTCATTTCTTCAATAACTTCTAAAGTATACTTACATTTTGGATCCCATAAAAGCCAATCAAAAATTCCGTTGTCATAACACGCTTTAATCTGTGATTTAACTTCTTGTGGGCCATATTTATATCCTAATGAAAAATCTTGTAAATAAGGACGAAGTTTGTGATAATTTTCACCTAAAAGTTTTTTTGCATCAGAGACTGTTCTGAACACAGTTTTATACGGTTCTTTATTAGGATCAGGGATACCATATTCACCTTTTCTATAATGCGAAGGATACATCATTGGAGAAATATAATCTACAACTTCAGCCATTTGTAAAAATCTTTGACCAATACCCATATCGTGGTTCACTGATGGTGTTAAACCAAAAACATCTATTGAGACAGGTGTTGGTGACAATTGTTGTTTTGCATATGTTAAGAATTCAACTAATGTAGCAGTTGCAGTTATTGAAGTATGGGTTTGTGAATATCTACACAGTTTTGTGTTACCATCAGAAGGAAAACGAACATAATCAAATTGTATTTCTTCAAACCCTAACTCAACTGCTGATTTTGCTATATCTATGTTGTACTGCCAAACTTCTTTATTGTAAGGATCAGTCCAAGAGTTACCTTTATAATCTTTCCAGACAGTTCCATCAGGATTTTTTACAGCAAGATGAGGAAAATTTTTTGCTAAATGGTTATCTTTAAACACCACAATTCTTGCAATCGGATAGACACCTTTTGATTTTAATTCTTGAAGATATTCACTTATTTTAGGAATAGGTCTAACTGATGTGTTATATTTTTTCTTAAGTTCTTCACTTATTGGGATATAAACTTGTCCTTCGTATTCTTTTATAGCAATAACAATTGTATTAAGTTTTTCTCTTGATAAATATGGTTCAAACCGTTTTTTGTAACTTTCTAACTCAGCAACCCATGCTGATAGATGTATTCCACGAATGTGTTCAGGTTTACCTACAAATATTTTAGTAGGAGAAGGCTGTTCTTGTTGTTTCTGTTGTGCGCAACTGGTTGTAAACAAAGAGAAAAAAATTATAATAAAAATTTTTAGTTTCATGATTTGATATGTTTAAAAAAATAATTTTTTGTTTTCAATATGTAGAAAATTTTTTTTAATTTTGGTATATGAAAAAAATCTATGGTAAAACTAATTGTTAAAAAACTAATAATTCTTGGAATAACTTTTATTGGGATAAGTTTTGTTACTTTTGTTGTGATAAACATTTCCCCTGGTAAACCACAGGATGTTTTAGATTTTTCTACAAAAATTTCTTATGAAGCAAAACAAAAACTTGTAAAACTATATGGTTTAGACAAACCAATACACATAAGATATTTTGAATGGTTTAGAAGATTTATAAAACTTGATTTTGGTAATTCATTTAAAGATGGAAAACCTGTAATAAAAAAAATTATAGCTCGTCTTCCAGCAACTCTGCTTTTAAATGTTTTATCCTTAGGTTTAATTTTTATAATTGGTTGCCTGTTTGGTATTCTTGCTGCAATGTATCAAAACAAATTTTTAGATAAATTAATATCATTTTTTGTATTTTTAGGATATTCTATACCAAAGTATTGGTTAGCAATACTTTGTATGATATTTTTCGGGATAAAATTAAGGATTTTGCCAATATCGGGGTTACGTAGTGTAAATTTTGATTATTTACCATTTGGTGAAAAAGTTTTAGATATTATCAAACATTTGATTTTGCCAGTTTTAATTTCTGCATTTGGCGGGATTGCAGGGCTTACAAGATACATTCGTGCAAGTATGATTGAACAACTTAATAGTGAATATATAAAGTTTGCTTTAAGTAAAGGATGCAGTAAAAACAAAATAGTTTTTACACATGCGTTCAGAAATGTTTTAATTCCAGTTGTAACAATTTTGGGATTATCTTTACCTGATTTAATAGGTGGTAGTTTTATATTTGAGACAATTTTTGCCTATCCTGGTATGGGACGGTTAGGATATGAAGCTATAGTATCTCGTGATTATCCTTTAATAATGGGGATAAGTGTGATAACAGCGTTTCTGACATTGTTAGGAAATTTTTTAGCTGATGTTTTATACATAGCAGTTGATCCGAGAGTAAGATATAAATAGTTATTAGTTCAGAGTTATTGGCTTAGAGTAAATAGAGCTTAATTTTTGCGAACCTAAATTCTGCAGTGGAACAACTAATAGCCATTTAGATGTCGTTGCATATTTAATAAATTTAGTCATTGGTAACAATTTCCTTAACCTCTGCTTTTGCAGAAGTTGAAGTTATTATACAAAATTTTTAAAACTGTTACCAAAATAGGAAGAAAATAAAGATAAAACAGCGAAATGTTTTAACAAGTATATACATGATTTGTTTTTAAAAAAATTTTTTTAAAAGTTATTGACAAAAATATAAAAATATAATATATTTACTTACTATGGAAGCATTACCAAAATATAAACAAATAGCAAAGTCGTTAATAGAAAAAATTAAAAAAGGCGAGTATAAAAAAAATAGTTTTTTACCTTCTGAAAATCAACTTACAAAAATTTATAAATGTAGTCGTATAACCGTAAGACAAGCACTAGCAATATTGATAAAAAAAGAACTTATAAAATCTATCCCAGGTGTTGGTAGTGTAGTTATTGGCGATTCATCTAATGTCAATGTAAAAGAAGAGGATATTATCTTCCATAAAAGTATTAAAAATATATACATCATTTTAGTATTCCCAAGCAAAGTTAAATGGGGTATAGAAAATCCGTTTTATGCAGAGATTATTGGTGCTGTTGAAGAAAAAGTAAGAGAAAAAGGATACCATTTATCTTTTACTGTCTACGAAAATATAAAAAGAGTTTCTGATTTGTCTCAGCTCATCATAAACAAACATGTTAATGGTTTTATATTATTAGGTGATATTGGAGAAAAAATTATAGAACTTATAAAAAAATCAGGTTTGCCTGTTATATCAATTAACAATCCTTTATGCGAAAGATATAGTATTCCTATGGTGATAAATGATGATTTTCGTGGTGGGTATGAAGTAGCAAAGTTTTTGTTAGAAATTGGTTCTAAAAAAATAGCGTGTATTAAAGGGCCAAAAGATTCCCCTAGTTGTGAGGTAAGATATGAAGGATTTGTAACAGGGCTTAAAAATTTAGGATTTAATGCTGAGAATTTAGTCACAATAGAAGGAAATTTAGAATTTGAATCTGGTTATGATAGTATGAAAAAAATTTTTTCATCATCACAAAAAGGGCTACCAGATAGCATTTTTTGTATAAACGATTTAATGGCTATAGGTGCAATGAAATATATTTCTGAACAAGGGCTTAAAATACCTGATAATATAAATGTTATAGGATTTGATAATATAGCACAAAGTTCACAAGTTGTCCCACCATTGACTACAGTTGATATACAGAGAAAAGAAATGGGATATATTGCTGCTGAAAAACTTATTGAGTTTATTGAAAATAATAATAATAAATACTATCCTATCAAAATTGTTCTTCCTTGTAAACTAGTGATAAGAAATTCTACACAAAAAAAGAAAAAATAGTTCTATAACAACTACGAGTAATACTTTTCATAAATTTCTTGAGTAAATTTAGTGTAAATCAGCTGTAAAAAAATTGCCAAGAACTGTTGACATAAATTTTTTTATTTTATAAAATTATAACAAGTAATAACAAGTAAATTCTGGTAAATAACGGAGGTATATTTACTATGAAAAACATAAATAAAAAAATTTTAATTTTATTATTGTTTGCTTTTTTAAATAATAGCAATAATTTTTGTGGAATTTACAAAGACAGGTTTTTAGAGTTATATAATAACATACATGCGAACGGGTGTTTATCTCCTGAAGGATTACCTTATCATTCAAGAGAAAAAAGAATTGTAGAAGCAACTGATTATGGACATTGTTCAACAAGTGAAGGTATATCTTTTCTTATTTGGCTTGAAGCTATGTATGATTACATCACTAACAATACTTCATTTAGTAATTTAAAAAAAGCATGGAATTTGTGTGAAACATATTATATTCCACCGTCTCAAGAACAACCTAATTTTGTTTATAATGCATCAAAACCTGCAAGTGTTGTTAGTGAACACAAATTACTTACAGAATATCCTTCAGCAGTTAACCAAAATGCACCTGTAGGGTCTGATCCTATATACAGCTCGGTTATTTCAGCTACAGGTAGGTCTACTCCTTATTTACTTCATTGGTATTTAGATGTAGATGATTGGTTAGGTTATGGTAAAGCATATAATATTGGTATCTTAGGGACAGGAACTAGAAGAATTGTTAAAACAAACACTTTCCAGCGAGGACCTAATGAGTCAACTTGGGAAACCATACATCATCCTTCATTTGATAAATATGCTACTGGAACAAATGGTTATGTTGACCTTTTTGTACAATCTAATTCTCCACAATGGAGATACACTTCTGCACCTGATGCTGAGGCACGTATAGCGCAAGCGATGTATTGGGCAGAGTTGTGGGCAACAGAAAAAAATGCTATTTCTACAATTCAGCAAGAAATAAATAAAACAAAAAATTTAGGCCATTGGATGAGATATTGTTTATTTGATAAGTATTTTAGACAAATTGGTAATGCAGGAACAGCAGGTAATGGATATAATAGTTGCCATTATTTAATTAGTTGGTATATAGCTTGGGGAGGACCTGTAAATAATGAAGGATGGGGTTGGATCATAGGATGTCATTCAGCACACAATGGATATCAAAACCCGCTTGCTGCGTATTATTGGTCAAACAAAGGTATTCCAGATTGGGATAAAAGTTTGAAAACACAGCTTGAATTAGCAAAATTTGTCCAAGTACCTGAAGGACATTTAGGTGCAGGAGCGTTTGGTGGTGGTGTTGCAAATGATTATCCTGACGACGATGTTAATTATACTTATTCTGGTGCACCTGTGTTTAAAGCATCCACTTATACTAATGGCCAACAAGGAATGAAATACACTCACCATCCTGTATATTGGGATCCAGGTAGTAACACATGGTGTGGATGGCAGTATTGGTTTTCTGAACGACTTGCACAATTTTATTATTTACAACCTACAACTAGTTCTTATTTATCAGATACATATGATATATTAAGCAAATGGATGGATTTATGGGCAGTACCTAATTTTAAAGTAAAAATTTCTGGAACTTGGTATACAGCGGACCAACTTACTGTTGATGATTTAAAAGATACATCACAGATTGAAGATGTTAACATACCAGTGAGTTTTGCAAAATGGGATTGGCTTAACCCAAATGATCCAGAAAAAAGTAATCCATTAGATGCACCTGGTGAGATGCAATCAACCTCAAGATGGCAAGGATGGAATGGTATAGGTCCTGAAGATCCAAACTATGGTGCTGAAGTACAAGCATGGGGGCATGATGTAGGTTTGATGGGCGCGTTTGTTAAATGTCTTATATTTTACCGTCAAGGTTTGTTAAAACATAATCATACAGCAAAGTTTGAACCAGATTTTTATAAATACTTAGCAAAAGCTATATTAGACACAATGTGGAAAAATTTTAAAACAGATCTAGGTATTTCTGCAACTGAAGTAAGAACAGATTATATAAGGTTTAATAATACAACTATTTCAACTGTATATGTTCCTCAGACAAAACAAATACCAAATTTAGGAACACTTCAAGCAGGCAACCGCGCATTTTCAGAAACACGGCCTGACTATGGCGAATCAATACCACAAGATTATACTTTTACATACCACAGAACTTGGCAACAAGCAGCGTTTGCTTTAGCATTAGGATATTATAGCTTGTATGAAGACAGAGACAACCCTCCAACTATAACTTTAGTTTCTCCTTCAACTACAGTGGTTCTTTCTAGCCAGGTAAATATTCAAGCAAATATAAAAGATGATGTTGGTCTTTCAAAAGTTGAACTATGGATAGACAACCAAAAACTTTTTGAAGAAATTTCGTTTGATACAAATTCATATATACTTAATTATCCTTGGGATAGTACTTCTGTGTTAGATGGTACACATACATTAAAAATTGTTGCAGTTGATACCAGTACACAGACAACACAAGTTGAGTACATAATCACAACTGATAATAATCCAGCACCATATGTTGAAATTTTATCACCACAAAATAATAGTTATGTAAGTGGTGTTGTTCAAATTAACATAAAAGCAGAAGATAATACAGATTATGTATCTTCTGTGATCTTAAGGATTTATAGAGGCGCAGTTTTAATTACCTCTTACACATTTACTACTTCTTCTTATATTTATGAGTGGGATACTACAAATCTTTCAACTGCAACTGTATACAGAATTCAAGCAGTTGCATATGATAATTATGGTGAAAGTTCTTCAACTCAGGTTAGTGTTCGTATTATAAGAATAGAAAATGATAATCCACCAACTGTTGTTATCACCTCTCCATCATCAAACTCACAATTTAATATTGGTGATATAATAAATGTATCTTACACAGTTTCTGACGATCTACAAATTGCAAGAATAGATTTCTTAATAAACAACCAAATTCAAAATTCTTTAAAGCCTTTAACAACATATTATAGTGATATATGGAGTATAAACACTTTAAATTTATCTTCTGGGACATACGAGTTAAAAATACAAGCTGTTGATAATGTTGGATATACCAGTTACGCATTTGTAAGTATAGTAATAAAATCTACTCAAACAACAACACAACCGCCAAATGATAATAATCTACCGCCTAATAATAACGATAACAATCAACAACAAGTTGTAGAAAAGAAATATATAATTGTTACACCGAACAATGATGGTGTGAACGACAAAGTTGTATTTAGTGAAAATTATGTGTTTGATGTTTTTACAAAAGATGGATTCAAGGTATACAGTGGAGAAGGGAATATCTGGGAAGCTAAAGATTTCTTTGGTAGGATTGTACCAAACGGGTTGTACATTTTGAAAACAAACAAAAACAAAATTTTCTTTGTTTTAGTTGCAAGATAATTGTGGTTTCTTAAATCTTAATAGTGTAGAGAATAAATTTTATGAAAGATTTTATAAAAGTAATAAAATGTTTGTTATTATTATTTGTCGTTTCTCAAATTTATTCTCAAGTTACTGTCAATATAAATACACTGCAGGAACGTAATCCAATAAGTCCGTATATATATGGACTTAACCAAGATATACAGGGAGTTATACCTACAGTACGAAGAATTGGTGGGAACAGAATGACTGGATACAACTGGGAGAACAATGCATCAAACGCTGGCAGTGATTGGTACCACAGCAGTGATGATTATTTATGTTCTATTTTAGGTATTCCTTCAGCAGAACGAAACCTTCCAGGCCGTGTATTAACTGCTTTTCATAACCAATCGTTGCAGGTGGGTGCAAAAAGTTTGATTACTTTACAAATGGCGGGTTATGTTGCTAAGGATAAAAATGGAACAGTATCAGAAGCAGAGACAGCGCCGTCACCAAGATGGTGTGAAGTAAAATTTAAGAAAAGTGGTCCTTTATCTCTTCAACCTGATGTAAATGACAACTATGTTTATATGGACGAATGTATTAATTTTCTGATAAACACATATGGATTGTCAACTTCTACAAGAGGTGTTTTTGGATATATTTTAGATAACGAACCTGCATTATGGCCATATACTCATCCGAGAATACATCCAAGTACAACAACTTGTATTGAATTAGTCCAAAAATCTACTACATTAGCAACAGTTATAAAAGATTTAGATCCTAATGCATTAGTATTTGGTTATGAACCTTATGGATTTATGGCTTATTATAGTTTACAAAACGCACCTGATTGGAACCAAGTTAAAACTTCAAACCATAGGTGGTTTATAGATTATTATTTACAAAAATTTAAAGAAGAATCTGATAGACAAGGAAGAAGGTTGTTAGATGTTCTTTCAATTCACTGGTATCCAGAAGCAACTTCTTCGTCTGGTGTAAGGATAACTTCTGAAAGTGATGTTGATAGAGATATAAGTATAGCACGAGTACAAGCACCACGTACTTTATGGGATCCTACTTATAAAACTTCAGTTAAAGGACAGATCACTGCTGGTGAACGAAGTTGGATTAACCAATGGTTTCCAGAATACTTGCCGTTACTACCTAATATTAAACAATCTATAGATACATTTTACCCAGGGACAAAACTAGCTGTAACAGAATTTAGTTATGGTGGTAAAGACCATATTTCAGGAGGTATAGCATTAGCAGATGTTTTAGGTATATTTGGTAAATATGGTGTGTTTGTAGCTACAAGATGGGGTGATAGTGGGACATATGCAGCAGCTGCGTATAATATATATTTAAACTACAATGGTGTAGGTGGTAAGTTTGGGAATACCTCAGTTAAAGCTGAGACAAGTAATGTTGAAGATTTACCTGTATATGCTTCAATAGAGGATAACAATGATAGTAAACTTCATATTATAGTTATAAATAGAAATTATGATAACAATATAAATGTAACATTTCAAATTACAGCACAGACAAATTATCAATCAGCAGAGGTTTGGGGTTTTGATTCAAACTCTTCACAAATTACTCAACGTACACCTGTAACAAACATTTCAAATAATACATTCACTTATACAATACCAAAATTTTCTGTATATCATTTTGTTTTATCAGGAACACAAGCAACAAATAATCCTCCTACTACTCCACAAAAACCTCAAGGGCCAACTTATGGGTACAAATATTCATCATACATGTTTACTACCACAGCAACAGATCCTGACGGAGATATGATACAATATGTTTTTGATTGGGGAGATGGCAGTATCTCAACATCAACATTATTTTATTCTGGTGCTACTGGTTATGCTCAACATTATTATGTAGAAGCAGGTACTTATACTATAAAAGTTAAAGCAGTAGATACAAAGTTAGCAGAGTCAGGTTGGTCAGAACCTTTTACAATATATATTTCTTCAGAGATAATGATTTCTAAACCTAAGTATATTGTATATGATGGTGAGACATCAACAACTAATTATTCTTCAGGTGGTGGTTGGGCAGCACCTACTGGCTCAACTTTAAGGGAGGTTACTACAGAATATAATTCTTATAACCATTCTTTAGAGTTAAGCTTGACATGGGATAACTGGTGGGGTGGTGCTGGATACAACTGGGCAGGATGGTGGCAACAAGATAAGATTCTTAATTTAAACCAATTTGAAAGTATTGAATTTTGGATAAAGGTTTCTTCAATACCAGCTAATGCAAAAATTAATTTTCAGTTGAAAGATTCTACAAATGCTCTAACTAACGAAATTGATATAATACCTTATTTAGGTTCTAATTATATTGGTGTATGGAAAAAAGTAGAGATACCATTAACAGAGTTTAGTGGGATAGATTTTAGTAAGGTTTGGGAAATACAGATAGGTGTTACTGGTGTGCAAACAGGCAATGCATTGTTGTATATAGATGATATTGGATTTGTATACAAAACTTCACAACAACTAACTATTTATAGTTTGGTGGTAAATATTAACCCACAAGGCGCAGGAAGTGTAACATTAAATCCCTCTGGTGGGACATATGTTGCAGGTACAACGGTGACGTTGACAGCGGTAGCGAATAGTGGGTATGTTTTTAGTGGTTGGAGTGGAGATTTAAGTGGTAATCAAAATCCATCAACAATAGTGATGAATTCTAACAAAACAATAACAGCAGTTTTTGTATCTTCATCATTACCTCAACTACCACAAGTAAGTCTCTCGTTGAATGATAACGAAGTTATCTCAGAAGTTAAAAATATAGATGTTAATATAGATTCTTTAGTTAACATACAAAAAGTTTTGTTATATATAGACAACATATGTGTTTCTACAGATACTGTTTCACCATATAGTTTTGAACTTGACACTACTAAATACAATGATGGAACACATATTATAAGAGTTGAAGTATATGACGAATACAATAGAGCCGTAGTAAAAGAAGTTGTAGTAGAAGTTAACAACACAGTCCCACCAAATTTAATCAAAATAACTGAACTTAAAGATGTTATAATTTTGTCACCGAATGCTGATGGAATAAATGACGAAATAATAGTTTCTAATGATGTGGAAGAGTTTAAAATTTACAATACAAAAGGTAAACTTGTAGAAAAAGTTGACACAAAGTTTGATGGTAAAAATTTAGCTAAAGGTGTATATGTCTATAGAGCAAAACTTAAAAATGGAGAGGTTAAAAAAGGGAAAATTGTTATAATAAAATAAAAATTCTATCAACTTTAAAAATGATATTTTTTGTGAGACAAATTAGAACAAAGATATGTAGTTTCGCAAACTGTGGGACATTTTTGTGGGGTTTAGGATAAACAGTGTGAGACGCTACGACTACTCAAAATTTTGTATTGTAGTTTCAGCACCTTGTGCTGATATAAAAAATAAGTAAATTGTAAAATTGTGTCTGCTTTCTGCAAATTGTGGAATTGATATGTTCTAACTAACGGGTTAGCAATGACAAAAAAATAGATTTTTTTAGTGTTTTTGAATAGGTGATGATTTGTCTTGTAATTTAATAAATAATTTAATAAAAAATATCATAAAAAAGTTAACAAAAATTTTATAAATAGGAACGTGCCTCTTTATGATAAAAATAAATTTGTTAAAAAAAGAAAATTTTGAGAAATACGGTATTATTATTGAACCTCAAGATAAAAACAAAATTTTTGATGTAATCTGTAAAGAAGAATCAAAAGTTGGTTGGCGGATAGGATATCTTGTGATGACACCACAGGAAGTTTCTACAATAGAAGCACATCCTCATTCAATGGAAACATTTGAACCTGTTAAAGGCACAAGTATAATAATTGTAGCTGAACCTAATTCACCACAAAATATAGAAGCGTTTCTTTTAGACAAACCTGTGTGTTTAAATAAAGGTGTATGGCATGGGATACTTGTTTTGTCTGAAACTGCTGAGATAAAAATTACTGAAAATTTAGAAGTTGATAGTGTATATTACAAATTAGAAAAACCAGTTAATATATATATTGGTTGAACTTGTTCTTTTAAAAAACTTTTCTTTATAAATTTTTTAAATTCTGTTAACTAAAAATGATATTTTTTGAGATATAAAATCATATTTACAAATTCCGTAACTTGGAGAGCACTGAAAAAGTATTCAATAATGCTGAAATGTTCCCGCTTTGGGAAACCGCTGAAAAAGTCTCCAGGAATGCAGACATTTCATCTTGTAATTTCATAAAAATCATAAAATAGTTAAAAGAAATTAACTTTTTTTAAAAGCAAGAATTGAAAACAAATAAATGAGATGCAAAACTTTTTTTGTTTGTTTTGTTTCAATATTTTTAACTCAAATAATAAACGCTGTTCCTCGTACTGGCGGAAGTTATTACAACTACGGCGAAGCATTACAAAAAGCAATATTTTTTTATAAAATCCAACGTTCTGGTGATTTACCGGATGATTTTCCTGTTATATGGAGAGCAGATTCTTGTTTATTAGATGGTTCAGATGTTGGGTTAGACCTTACTGGCGGTTGGTATGATTGTGGAGACGGAGTAAAAGTTGGTCATACAATGGCTTATGCTGCGTCACAATTAGCTTGGGCTGTTTATGAATATAGAGAAGCTTTTGAACGTTCAGGTCTTTTAAACGATATTTTAGACGAGATAAAATGGGCAACAGATTATTTTATAAAATGTCATCCTTCACCTAACGAGTTTTACTATTATGTAGGTAATGCAACAGACCATGATTACTGGGCCCCTCATGAGGTTATACATTTGCTTACCACACGTCCTGCTCATAAGGTTGACACTTCAACACCAGGCTCTGATGTTGCAGGACTTACAGCAGCAGCGCTTGCAGCTGCTTCTGTTGTTTTTAAACCTACAAATCCTGAATACTCAGAAGTTTGTTTAAAACATGTAGAATTTATCGTGATGTTGTAAGTAATGTAGTTATAAGTTCTGCTACTTTTTTAGCTGAAGTTAAAACAAGAGAGTATAAAGATAAATCTTTAAGAAATGGTACAACCTATTATTATGTCTTAGTAGCAGTAGATTTTAATGGTAATGTCTCACAACCAGCAAAAAGTTTTGCAGCAACATTAAAAGGTCCTTCTTCACCAAAAAATCTTGTTGTTGTTTCAGCATCAGCAACAAAAGTAGAACTTGATTGGCAAGAGAGTACTGAACCAAATGTTGTAAAATATAGAGTTTACAGAAGTACAATGTCAAATGTTGCAACTATTTCATCAAACTTAGTTGCAGAAGTTATAAGAGAAAGTAGTTACGCTGATACAAAGAATTTAGTCTCAAAAACCACATATTATTATGTTGTAACAGCAGTTGATAACGAAGGTTATGAATCAGACCCTTCAAACGAAGTTGCTGCATATACAGAGATATTAGATACAACACCACCTTCACCACCGACAGGATTGTCTTTTAAATCTGTTAGTTTAACAGAAATTTTTGTTGACTGGGATGACAATACAGAACCTGATATAAGTCATTATGAAATTTATAGAAGTACAATAAGCGGGTTTGTACCAAATGAAGAAACTTTTGTAGCAAGGACATCTACAAGTTGTTATTCTGACAAAAATTTACAGACAAACACTAAGTATTATTATAGAATTGTAGCTGTAGATACCAGTGGCAACAGGTCAGAACCATCTATAGAACTTTGTGCATATCCTAAGTTTGGACTTGAGATACTTTACAGAAATGCTGATGTTGCAAATGAAGCAGAATGGATTAAACCTTATATTAAAATTTTAAGTAACACAGGTGAACCTGTTCCTTTGGAACAACTTAAAGTTAGGTATTGGTTTACTAAAGATGACGCCAATCTTGACCCTAACAGAATCATTTTATATACTTGTCAGTTAGAAAATCCATATACTGGTTCTTTACATCAATATATAAAATTTAAGTTTTATAGTTATGGACCAGTATCAAATGCTGATAGTTACTTAGAGATAAGTTTTTCTTCAGGTGCACCAAGTTTAAGAGGTGCAGGTCAATATGCGTTTATAGAGTTTGCGTTTACAGCAGACAAAAATTTTGATGAAACAAACGACTATTCTTGTGGACCACCATCTGCTGCTGAATATATCCCTTGGGAAAAAATAACTTTGTATAGAAACGAGGTTTTAATTTGGGGTATAGAACCAGGCGTGCCTGTTGCAAATTTTTATTGGACACCAGTATATCCAAAGGTTAACCAAACAATACAGTTTTTTGACAATTCTACTGATTCTAATGGTAGCATAGTAGAATGGTGGTGGGATTTTGGTGATGGTTCTACATCTACTGAAAAAAATCCAAAACATGTATATCAAAATGTAGGTAATTATAATGTAAAACTTGTTGTTACTGACAATGATGGACAAAAATCTGAGAAACAACTTACTATAAAAATTTCTGCTGAGTCAGATGAACCACCAACATGTGAAATTTTATATCCAAAAAATAACAATGTTGTAACAAATATAATAACAATTTCTGGTACAGCAACTGATGATTATGGCATATCAAGAATAGAACTTTATATAGACAACAACCTTTTTATAACTTTATCTTTTATTGTAGGTTCAGCAAGTGAGGATATAAAAATAAGAATTGACAATTATTCTCAAGATATTGTATTCTTATCAACATTGCCATATTACACATTTTTATTGGATACAAAAAATTTACCAAGTGGTACACATATGATAAAAATGGTGGTTTATGATACTGTTAACCAACTTGCTTTTGACCAAAAAATAATTATAAAAGATGATCCACCAAGTTGTAAAATTTTATCACCACCTGAAAACAGTTTTGTATCAAAAATTGTTTCAATTTCAGGTACTGCTAATGACGATTTTGGTATAACAAAAGTAGAGTTTTATATAAACGATAAATTCTTGATAGATTTTTCATCACCACCATATATATATTTGTGGAATACAAAAAATGTTTTAAACGGAGAATATGTTATAAAAATGAAGGTTTATGATACATCAAACCAAATTTGTGTTGATTCAATAACTATTTCTGTAGAAAACATTGTTAGAAAAAAAGAGTTGTTATCTTTAAACAATGATGGGATAAACGATGAAGTAATTTTTGCAGACCCAGATATTGAAAAAGTAGAGATTTTTAATATAAAAGGTAAATTAGTAAGAACGATAGAAAAATTTCCATCAGTTTTTGATGGTAAAGACGATGTTGGCAGAAAACTGCCCATAGGAGTTTATATTTACAAAATTGATAAGAAAAAAGGAAATAAAGTTGGGACAATAACAATTCTTAGATAATTTTGTTTTGTTAATCTTAAAACTTTATTAAATTTGTAGCTACAGAGTTTATTTTTATAGAATCAGTGCATTGACGGAATAGCTGCAGAGCGTCAATCTCTGTTTTGTTATCGTTTAATCCTGCAGATTGTGGGATTGCCACGTTATCCTTTGATAATTTTAATTTTTTAGAACAAACTATTGAAAAACAAAATTGTATTTTGTTAATTATTAAAAATTTATGAAAACTTTTATAATTATTTCTGTAATTATTTTTCTTGTAAGTTTTCTCACATTAGTTGTTTATTTAGTTTTAACATTAATACAAATTAATCGTACTGCAAGACAAGTTCAAAAAGTTTTTGAAAAAATTGATAAGGATCTTGAAGATGTAACAAAAATTTCGTATAAAATTGTTTCCGGAATAAATAGTGTGATTCCTTTTTTATTTTCTTTGACAGGCTTTCTTACTTCTAAATTAATGAAATTTGTCCTATCTTTATTTTTTGGAGGGAAAAAGAAATGAGTGAAAAAAAATCAAGTAATTTTTTAGCTTTTTTGTTAGGATTAACAGTTGGAGCTATTTTAGGAATTTTGTTTGCACCAGCTGAAGGTAAAGAAACAAGAAAAAAAATTGCAAAATATCTTGAAGAACTTGAAGAAAAAGGTGAGGAATATTTAGAAAAAGGTAAAGAATTTGTTGAAGAAGGTGCAGAAAAAGTTAAAAAGTTTGTTGAAGAAAGTAAAGACAAAGTTGTAAAAAAGTTTAAAGAAGAATAATATCTTGGGAGTAAACAACAAGAATTTTGAGTTTTTCTTTGCTTATTTTCTTTTTCCCAAAAAGAAAATAAGTGCCGGGGTAGCTCAGTGGTAGAGCGTCGGTCTGAAAAACCGAGCGTCGGGAGTTCGATTCTCTCCCCCGGCATATTTATATAAAAATTTTTTGTCAAGTATTGACAATTATCAAAAAGTAATGTGAAAAATAAAGTCAAAAAGTTTGCTTTTCAAATTTTACTTTTCTCAATGGCGAGAAGGTTAAAAAAGCAAAGATGCTTATCAGAGTTTGTATTACAATGGTGTAACTTCTTAATTATAATTGATGGTGAGAAAAATCTATCAATGAGGAGGTAAAAGAAATGGAAAAACTTAACCCATTTGAAGTTGTACAAAAACAGTTGGAGCAATGTGCAAAGATTATAGGGTTAGACCCTGATACCCTTGCAATACTACGAGTTCCAATGCGGGAACTTACCGTATCGTTGCCGGTTCGTATGGACGATGGTTCTATTAAAGTATTTACAGGGTTCAGGGTTCAATACAATGATGCGAGGGGTCCAACAAAGGGAGGGATACGATATCACCCTGATGAGACAATTGATACCGTTCGTGCACTTGCTGCCTGGATGACGTGGAAATGTGCCCTTTTAGACTTACCTCTTGGAGGTGCAAAAGGCGGAGTTGTTTGCAATCCCAAGGAAATGTCTCAAGCTGAATTAGAACGTTTAAGTCGGGCATATATACGTGCGATATACCAGTTTGTTGGTCCGGATAAAGACATACCTGCTCCTGATGTTTACACAAACCCACAGATAATGGCATGGATGATGGACGAGTATTCAAAAATTGCTGGTAAGAACCAATTTGGTGTTATTACTGGTAAGCCACTTAGCATTGGCGGTTCAGCTGGACGAGGTGACGCAACAGCTCGTGGAGGCGTATTCACCATACGTGAAGCAGCCAAAGAATTTGGTATAGATCTTAAAAAAGCTACTGTTGCCGTGCAAGGCTATGGGAATGCTGGATATCATGCAGCAAAGCTTGTTAGGTCTCTTTTAGGTTGTAAAGTAGTAGCTGTTAGCGATAGCAAAGGTGGTATATTCAGTAAGGAAGGTCTTGATCCGGATGCAGTTTATGAACATAAGGCTAAGACAGGTTCAGTGATTAATTTCCCAAATACTAAAACTATTTCCAATGAAGAACTCTTGGAACTTGAAGTGGATATACTTATTCCTGCAGCTTTAGAAAATGTTATCACAGAAAAGAATGCGTCAAAGATTAAGGCTAAGATTGTTGCTGAATTAGCTAACGGACCGACCACTCCTGAGGCGGACGATATTTTATATAAAAATGGTGTTCATGTAATACCTGATTTCTTATGCAATGCTGGCGGAGTGGTAGTTTCATATTTTGAGATGGTACAAAACTTCTATTTGTATTTCTGGGATGAAAAAGAAGTTTATGAACGTTTGGATAAGAAAATGACATTTGCTTATCATTCAGTACTAAACACATCCAAAAAATATAACATAAATATGCGACAGGCTGCCTATGTTATTGCTGTTGAGCGTGTGGTTGAAGCAATGAAACTCCGTGGTTGGGTTTAGTTTGCCATTGATGAGGAATTGAAACGTATAGAGGTATCATAAGAGTAATTGTTTGTGCATTGATAATAATATGCAGGGGTGGGGGTTACCTGCCCCTGCATATACATATAAAAATAAATAATCACAAAGTTGATCTCTTCTATTTACCTACCAAAGGATGGTTCACATACCAAATTTATTGTTTTTAACAAAATAATTTAGTATAAATCAAACTATGGATTATAAAAAATTAGCAACTGATATATCATATTGGATAAAAAAACAAGTTGAAGAAGCAAATGCTAAAGGTGTGGTTTTTGGTTTAAGTGGTGGGGTTGATTCTGCAGTTGTTTCTGTTTTATGCAAAAATGTTTTTCCAAAAGAACATCTTGCGTTAATTTTACCTTGTTTTTCTTCAAAAAAAGATTTAGATGATGCTGAACTTGTTGTAAAAAAATTTGATTTAAATTATAAAATTATAAACCTTGAAGATGTATTTTTAGTTTTTAGTAAAATTTTAGGTTTTGACCTACAAGATAAAGAACTTGCAGTAGTGAATATAAAACCAAGGTTAAGAATGATAACTTTGTACTATTTTGCAAACAAGTTAAATTATTTAGTTGTAGGTACAGGAAACAAATCAGAGCTTACAATGGGATATTTTACAAAATATGGTGATGGCGGTGTTGATATTTTACCTTTAGGTGATTTAACAAAGACAGAGGTTTACAAACTTGCAAAAGTTTTAAATATACCACAAAGAATCATTAAAAAACCGCCTTCAGCAGGTCTTTGGCCCGGGCAAACAGATGAAGAAGAAATGGGTATAAAATATAAATTGCTTGATAAAATAATTGATACTATTGAAGATGATGATTTTAAAAATTTTAACAAAAAAATTGTTGAAAAAGTGTTAAAAAAGAAAAAACAAAGTTTACATAAATTAAATCCACCAAAGATTTTTAAAGTTGTAGGTAGTAGTAAGTAGGAAGATGTTAGGTAATTGAACATTATGGTAGCCGCAGGCTTTACGCCAGAAGGCGGACTGCCTCAGGCATGTAGCCTGCGTAGAATAATGGCAAGAAGTAGATAGTAGTAAGTAGGAAGGTGTTAGGTAGTTAGATCATTTACTGATAAATAATAATATGAAAAAAACAAGAAAAAAATAAAAAATATAGAAGGTATTTCTCTTATTAGTTCAACAATTGTTTCTGGTAAATACTTAGATGACATTTTATCACAAATAGTAAAAATTACTGCTGATATGTTTAATTCAAAAATTTGTTCAATAATGTTGCTTGATGAAAAAAAGATGAACTTGTTATAAAAGCAACACAAAGTTTGTCAGAAGAATATAAAAACAAACCACCTGTGAAAATTGGTTCAAGTATAAGTGGACTTGCTGTTAAAGAAAAAAGGCCGATATTCGTACTAGATGTAAAAAAAGATTCAAGATATATGTATCCACAAATTGCAAAAAGAGAAGGTTTGTGTTCAATGTTAGCAGTGCCTATGATTGTGAAAGACAAAGTGATAGGTGTGCTAAACATTTATACTTCAGAACCTTATGAATTTAAAGAAGAAGAAATAAAAATTATTCAAACAATAGCCAACCAAGCTGCTTTAGCGATTGAAAATACAAGGTTGTTTGAAGAACTTATTGCTACAAAAGAGGTATTAGAAACAAAGAAATTAGTTGACCGTGCAAAAGCGTTGCTTATGAAACACAAAGGTATGTCTGAAGAAGAAGCACATAGGTTTTTACAGAAGAAAAGTATGGATTTAAGAAAACCTATAAAAGAGATAGCGTCAGCAATAATCCTTGCTTTTGAAGAAAAATAAATTTTATAGGTTGTAATCACAAATAAAAATAATATGCACGGCTAAAGCCGTGCCCTCCATATTTAATGTACATTTTATTTATGTTTCTTCAAAATTTAGAAAACTACTTCCTCCAATATATTTAGTTGACAATGCTGCAATTTTGTTTGCAAAAGAAAGAATTTTTTCTATTCGCCAGTTTTTTATTATACCATACATAAATCCTGCATGAAAAACATCCCCAGCGCCTGTTGTATCAACAACTTTCACTTTTGGCGGTTTTGAATAATAAAATTTTTTAGGATTTTCTTTACATACAGCAACAGCACCATTTCTACCTAAAGTACAACATACAATTTCAGGACCTAAGTATATAAATTTTTTTAATAATTGTTTTACACTTATACCTAAATTTTTTGCAAGTTCATTACTACAAACAAAATAATTTATATATTTCAACAATCTGAACATATATCCATCGTTTCTTTCAGCATCCATCATAAGTTTTATGTTATTTTGTTTTAAATAGTCTTTTATTTCAAAAATGTCCTTACTACTTTGATGATCAAAAATTATATACTTTGCTTGTTTAACAAATTTTTTAAGTATGTTAGGTTTGTAAAGAAAATCATCAGTTGTTTTTATCTTTTCATATACAATAGTTCTTTTCCCAGTAGATGTTTCTGTCCAGATAAACGCACAAGGAGTTTTTATTTTTTTATCTATTATGAAATAAACGTCAAGGTTTTTATGTTGGGATAAAAAATTTTTTACAAGTTTTGAGTTATGATCAATTCCTATTATTGTAATAAGTAAGGTTTTTATATCAAGATAAGAAAGAACAACAGATGTGTTTGCTGCTTGTCCACCGAGACAAATTTTGTAATCTAAAAGTTGTACTTTTGTATCTTTTTGTGGATAGTTTTTTATTAAAGCAATATAATCAATACAACTTCTACCAATACAAACACAATCGTAAGTTTTCATAAATGTGGATACAGTTTGTAATTTTGTTAAAAATTATATATAAAAGAACTTGGTTAGTTTCAATTATTACGGTTAATATGAAAACACTATTAGTGTTTTATTATACTAAAAATAACAGATATAGTTTAAACGCCTTGTTTGGAGCTTTGGAAACAGATTTAGAAATTTTGTCACAAGTTAGTGTGGCCACTGCTTATACTAAAGATGAGTTGTATAAGATTCTGTCAGAAGTAGTTAGTAATTATGAAAAAATTATATTATTGATTTCTTTTTTTACAACACAATTTTTTGAGGTAAAAGAAGTTATTGATTGTATTAGAAAAAATTTTGGTAAAAAAATTTTTTGTGTAGCAGGAGGTGCTCATTCAACAGGATTACCATTGAGTTCGTTAAAAATTGGTTTTGATTTAATAGTGATAGGTGAAGCAGAAGAAGTTTTTTTAAAGTTAGTAAATAGAATAATAAAAGATGAAGATTTTACAGACTTATCATCTATTGCGTATTTAGATAGAAATGGGAATTTAGTGGTGAACAAAAGAGATAATAAGTTGGTAGATTTGAACAAATTCCCGCCGATAACAAAATATTTTGATCATTATGGTCCAATAGAGATAACACGAGGTTGTCCGTATGGATGTTATTTTTGTCAAACTCCACAAATTTTTGGTACAAAATTGCGACATAGAAGTATTGAAAAAATATGTGAATATGTAGAAGTTATGGTTTCAAAAGGACTTGCAGATGTAAGGTTTACAACCCCAAGTTTGTTTCTTTATGGATCAAAAACTGGTAAGGATTTAAATTTGATAGAATTAGAAGAGTTATTTAAAAATGTTAAAAAAATAATAAAATCAAAAGGTAAACTTTTTATTGGTACATTCCCTTCAGAGATAAGGCCAGAACATGTTAACAAGGATACAGTTGTGCTACTTAAAAAATATGCGGATAATGATAATGTTATAATAGGTGTACAATCGGGTTCAGAGAAAATCTTAAAACTTATAAATAGGAGACATACTTTAGAAGATGTAGTTAATGCGGTTGAGTTGTTATCAAAAACGGGTTTTAAAGTAAACTTAGATTTCATTTTTGGTTTGCCATATGAGACAGAAAAAGATGTAGAAGAAACTATTAAATTTATAGATTACTTAATAACAAAATATAATGTTCGTATACATATGCATTATTTTATTCCACTTCCTGCAACAAAATTTCAAGATTATTTACCGACGGATAATTTAAATTTGTATATAAAGTTTATTAATACACTAAAAGGCAGAGGAATAATTTATGGTGATTTAGAAAAACAGAGGACATATTATTTAATATTGAGAGAAATTTTTAAAAATTATATTAATCAATATGATTTATCTTCTTGACGGATATAACATAACAAAACAAATAGAGATATTGCTTGGTAAAGAACTAAAACAACAAAGAGACTGGTTGATAGAAACATTGATTAAAACTAAGCCTCAAGGAAGTTATAAAAACAAAGTCATTGTTGTGTTTGATGGTAAATACGAATTAAGTAGTGGCGAAGATTTTAGAAAATTGGATTATTATAATATTAAAGTGATTTTTACTTCATTTAGTTCTGCAGATGATGAAATTAAAAAACTTGTTGAAAAAGCAAAAAATAAAAAAGAAATAATTGTTGTTACTGATGATAAAGAAATAATAAGGTATGTGAGATACTATGGAGCAAAAGTATTAAGTGTGAAGGATTTCCTATGCAGAATTGAAAAAAGTAAAGAACAAAAAAATTTAAAAATATCTCAATATAAATTTGATATTTCATCTGAAAGCGTCGAAGAAATAAATAAAGAGATGAAGAAATATTATGATATAGATGAAAAAAATAATAAAAGCAAAGAAAAGTAGTAAAAGTAAATTATTGATAATAATTTTTTATGTTTTGATTTTGGTTTTTATTATTTTATATTTTCCAACTTTAATATGGCATTTCCCTGATGGTATAGGATATTATTCTTATTTACCTGTTTTGTTTGGACAAAAAAATTATGATTTTAAACCATTGTTTAATTTATATACTACAAATATTGCTATTACAAACAAAGGGTTTGTGGTTAATGATTTCAGTTGCGGCAGTGCGATAATGTGGATGCCAGCGTATATAATAAGCAGAATTTTTGAATCAAGAAGTGTATCAATAATTTTTGTAAACTTTTTTTCTTCGCTTTTAGGTATATTTTCTTTATTTTTTGTCTATAAAACACTTCTGTTGTTTAAAACAGAAAAATTTATAGCAAAGTTGATATCTTTATTTATATTCTTAGGAAGTCCGTTAGTGTTTTATAGTTATGTTATTTCACAAAATCCTCATACTGTTACTGCTTTTTTATGTTCAGTATTTTTATATTTTTGGTTATCAACTTATGGTCAAAAAAAATTGACAAGATGGATTCTTTTAGGATTAATTTTAGGGTTGGCAACTTTGGTCAGAGAACAAGAAGTTTTGTTTGGTATTTGTCTGATAATTGAACTTATTGCTGAAGTTACAAAAAATAAAAAATTTGATAAGATTTATTTCAAATTCATATTAGTATTTTTAATTACATTTTTGTTTGTTTTAACACCATATTTTTTAAACTCAATGATTGTTTTTGGTAATGTTTTTATACCAAAAAGTTATACATTGTCGTTTACAAAATTTTCTTTATATTCAGTGTTAGATGTTATTTTTTCAGCATACCATGGTTTGTTTTGGTGGACACCTGTGTTAGTAGTAGGTATAGCAGGATTGTTTTTTGGACTGAAGAAAAACTTTGTTGTCTCAGTAAGTTTTATATCAATTTTGTTTCTACAGATAGTATTGATTTCTTTAGTAACAGCGCCAGGTGGCGGGTCGTCGTTCGGGATAAGATATTTAACTGATTGTTCTACAATTTTTGCATTCGGTATTTACCAGATATATAGTTTATTAAAAAATAGTAGGATTAAATTTTTATTTCTCAGTATATGTGGTATACTAACTTTATGGACAGTAATATTGGTGATTCTTTCTGCAAAACGTATTGTTGATCTTTTAGAACCATATACAGTGAAAGAATTTCTTACAGTTGTGATAAAAAATATTGGTAATGTAATAAAAATCAAGTTTTCACCAAGAATTATTCTTGATTATGACCAGTATTTTTTTATTGTGATAATTTTTGTTTTATGTTTTAGTATTACAAAATTGTTGTATTCTGTTATAAAAAACAATACTGCGTACTGGGCGGTAATAATGTGGGTAATTTTTTCTATAGTTTTGTTTGATATAAAAATGTTTGAGAGTGGGGTGGTAAATAGAGTAGTTTACAAAAATTATAAAGAATTTTTATCGTTTAATGATTATAAAAATTATTTTTTGTTAGCAGGACTTAAAGTAAGAATAAAGTATTACAAAAAAATTAAAGATGAGAAAAACTATCAGTATTATTTTGAGATTGCAAAAAACTTGAATTTTGAAACATTAAAAGGTAAAAATTTATATATTATAATGCTTTCTAATTTAGAATAAAAAATGTTATAAATTCTTGACGAATATAATATAATAAAACAAGTAGAAAAAATTTGTAGTAAAGAACTAAAATTACAAATATAATATTGAGGTATTGTTTGCAGAAATTGCTGATGTTAAAATAAAACAACTTGTAGAAGGTTCAAAGAAAACAAGAGGGATGGTTGTTATATCAAATGACAAAGGATTAAAAATGTTCCACAAGATAAAATAAAAGGGATTGATAGAGAACTTAAAGAGTATTATAAAATAGAATAACAAATTTTTTTTTGGAGGTGAGAAGTGTAATGAAAAGGTTTATTCTGTATCTATTTAGATGGCAGTTAAGCACACCAATTTTGTGGCTTGTAGTAAGAAATTTAGGGACAGGTGTAGGTGCTACAATTCTTGCAAATCTTATTGGAGGAAGTATTTTTTTCTGGGTAGATAGGTTTATTTTTACTTCAAAAGCAGTAGAAATATGGCATTTTAAAGAAAAAGGTGTATGTGATAATTGTGGCAAAGAAACATCATTATGGAGGTTAGTATTAGCCCCGGGATATGACAGACGTAATGCTGAACCTAAATATCTTTGTTTAGAATGTTCAAAAAAGAAAACTGATGAGTTAAGAAAAAAAGGTATTCCTATACGAGGGAGAAGCCAATAATATGAAAAAAATTTTAATCATTTATTATTCAGAAACAGGTAATACTAAAAAAATGGCTGAACTTATCGCTGAAGGTGTAAAAGAAGAACAAATTGAAGTTGTTGTTAAAAATGTAGAAGATACACAAGCAAGAGAACTTCTTGATTATGATGGCATAATCATAGGTTCGCCAACATATTATGGTTTACCTGTATACCAAATAAAAAAGTTGTTAGATGAAAGTGTTGAGTTTCATGGTTCACTTGAAGGAAAGGTAGGTGGTGCGTTTTCGTCTTCTGCAAACATTGGCGGTGGTAATGAAACAACTATTATGGCTATAATACAAACGATGTTGATCCATGGTATGGTTGTTAAAGGAACTTCTAAAGGGGACCATTACGGGCCTGTAAGTATTGGTAAACCAGATGCACGTGTTGAACGTCAATGTAGACAATATGGTAAAATGATAGCAAAGTTGGTAAAAAAATTATGATACCAAAAGAAATAATAAAACAAATTCGTAAGATTGAAATTACAACAAACAAAATTGTTAACGAACTTTTTGTAGGACAGTATTTAAGTGTGTTTAAAGGACGTGGGATGGAGTTTGAGGAAGTAAGAGAATATATTCCAGGAGATGATATAAGAACTATTGATTGGAATGTCACTGCAAGATATGGCAAACTTTTTATTAAAAAGTTTAGGGAAGAACGTGAACTTACAGTTATGCTTCTTTTAGACATGAGTGGTTCACAATACTTTGGTTCAAAAAATAAAACAAAAGCAGAAATTGTTGCTGAAATATCTTGTATTTTAGCACTTTCTGCATTAAAAAATAACGATCGTGTTGGGACAATAATTTTTACAAACCAGCCTGAACTTTATATCCCAGCGAAAAAGTCGTTATCACATGTCCTTCGTATAGTACGTGAGATCTTGTTTTATAAATCAAAAAATAAAACTACTAATATAAACTCTGCATTACAGTATTTTTATCATGCACAGAAAAAACGATGTATAACATTTCTGTTTTCAGACTTTAAAGATGATGGTTATGAAAATTCGTTAAAAATTATAGCGAAAAAACATGACCTTGTTTTAGTAAGGATAACAGACCCGCTAGAACAAAATGTTTTACCTCCATTTTATTTTGAATTCCAGGATATTGAGACTGATAAAAAAATATCAGCAAATTTTGTTTTACCAAATTTTAGGCAAAGTTATGAACAGCAATTACGTTCATATAAAGAATATTTTTTACAAATGGTTAAAAAATACAACTTGGATTATATAGATGTTTCAACTGATAAGGATTATATTGACAATTTATTAAAATTTTTCTATAAAAGAAAACTAAAAATGCGAATATAATTTTTTTATATTCTGTTCATAATCCTCTATTCTTTTTAACAAAAAAATGATCATAATTTTGATTCTATTCTTAACAACATCTTTGTTTTCCCAGATCAAAATACAAAATTTTGTTAATAAAAAAGAAGTTTATCTCGGTGATTTCGTGAATTATCATATTATAATAGAACATCCTAAAAATATTGAACTGTCTAAATTTGAAATTTATGATGTTTTAAAAGATACCACAGGTGCAGAAAATTTTGCTTTGTATAGTACGAAGATTAGAAAAACAAAGAAGTTGTTTAGTAACAAAATTATACAAGAATTTGTATTCAAACTTATCCCTGTACAATTAGGGACATTGAAGATAAACGAAATTAATATTGGATATATTGATTTGCAAACAAATGAGAACAAAGTATTTATTGTCCCGCCAGTAGAACTTTCAGTAAAACCATATCCTAAACCAAAGAAGAAAAATTTTGATGGTGAAATTATAGACATAAAAGGACAAATATGGATAAGAAATTATTTTTGGTTAATATTGTTTATATTATTAATTCTTTCTGTTTTAACATGGGTTTTTTATCAATACAGATTAAAACCACAAATGCAAACACAAAATTTAAATGTTGTGCAACAAGTGGATATAAAAGAAGTTGCGTTAAAAAAGTTAGATGAATTATGGCAGAAGAATTATTTATCATTAGGATTAATAAAAGAGTTTTATTTTGAACTTACAGAAATTGTAAGATGGTATATTGAAAAAAAGTTTGAAGTTAACGCGTTAGAATTAACTACAGAAGAACTTTTTAATGTTTTGAAGAAAAAAGTTGATAAGAAATATAATTTAGAACTAAAATCGTTTTTAGACAATGCAGACCTTGCTAAGTTTGCTAAATATAGACCTGATGAAAAACAAATTGTCCAAGATTTTGAAACTGCAAAAAAGTTGATAGTGTAGTAGTTATGAGTTCAGAGTTTAGAGTTATGTGTTTAGATAGTTAATAGTAGATAGTTCATAGTAATCCGAATAATTTGTTGTAAGAAAGGGTTCAAACCTCGACTTTGCTAAAGGAGAATGCCGAAAAATCCGTATTTTTGTAACTGCAAAGCACCAGGATCTACTTTGTTACTACAAAATCATTTTTTTCAGCGGTCTCCTAAAGCGTGACAATTTGCAGGATCGGTACTTAGAAATTCCCTCTTATAGGTTTTTAAAAGTTTGTTTTAATTTGACTGGTTTGCAATAACAAAAAATTACAATAGATAAAAAAGTGAAACAACTATGAGTTTTGAACGACCTTATATATTAATTTTATTATTAGCATTGCCATTTATATGGCAGTTTTTGGTTAAAAAGAAAAATATTGTTAAAATAAAATTTACTAATGTTGATATATTAACAAAAATTACTGATGATAACAAAAAATTTGATTTACATAAAACAGTTTCTTTGTTAACAATTTTGTGTTTGTTTTTTTTAATTATCTCAGCTGCGGGTCTAAGGAAAGGGATAGTGTCAAAAGAAGAAACAAAACATGTTGTTGATATTATTCTTTGTCTTGATTGTTCTACAAGTATGTTAGCATTAGATTTTTACCCAAAAAACAGGTTTGATGTAGCAGTACAAGCTGCTAAAGAGTTTGTTAAAGAAAGAAAAAATGATAGAATAGGTATAGTTGTTTTTAGTGGTATTCCGATACTTACTTGTCCTTTGACGACTGATACAGAAACGATAATACGTGTTTTAAACAATTCACGTATAGGTATGGTGAAACTTGATGGTACAGCAATTGGTGATGCAATAATGCTTGCTTTGTCAAGAATGAAACAAGAAAGTAAATCAAAGATTATTATTCTTCTTACTGATGGAAGAAATAATATGGGACAAATTGATCCAATTACTGCAGCAAAAGCAGCGCAATCTATGGGAGTAAAAATTTATACAATAGGTTGTGGAACAGCAACTGGTAAATCGTTGTATATTGTAGACGATCCGTTTTGGGGTAAAAGACAGGTGTATTTGCCACAAGATTTAGATGAACCTACTTTGATACAAATTGCTGATATTACAAATGGTAAGTATTTTAATGTTACTACGAAAGAAAAAATGTTTGCTGTGTTTAAAGAAATTGATAAACTTGAGAAAACAGAAATTAAAGTAAAAGAGTATAAAGAATATACATATCTTTACCAAATTTTTGTAGTTTTAGCATTTATATGTTTCATTACAAGGTTTGTTATAGAAAAAATACTTGTTTTTCGTATACCTTAAAACTATGAAATTTGCAAATATAACTTGGTTATACTTAATGATTGTTCTTGTACCGATTTGGACAACAATTTTGGTTTTAGTATACAAAAAATATGTCAAAAATATAACTGCTTTGTTTTCGTTAAACCTTGTATCAAAACTTATTATTCCTGGATTATTTAAGATACAGAAAGTTATGTTGTTGTTATGGTTTTTAATTTTTTGTTTATTTTTATTTGTCTTAAGTGGACCTCAATGGGGAATTGTTCCTAAAGAAGTAAAAACATATGGTGTTGATATTGTGTTTGCAGTAGATGTTTCAAAAAGTATGTTAACTGAAGATGTAGTACCTAACAGGTTAGAATTTGCAAAACGTACAATAGAACTGATTTTGGATAGAATAGAAACACATCGTGTTGGGATAATTACATTTGCAGGTATAGCATACTATCTTTGTCCACTTACAATAGACCATACTGCTGTGAAAGATTATTTATCTATAATAGATACAGATATTGTCCCTTATCCTGGTACAAAAATAGGTTTAGCGTTAGAAGAAGCGGTTCGTGTGTTAAAAGAACAATCTCAAGGGACAAAAGTAGTGGTTTTGTTCTCTGATGGTGAAGATCATGATTCTTATGCAGAATTTATCGTTGAAGAAGCAAAGAAAAATGGTATTATAATTTATACAGTAGGTGTTGGAACACCTGAAGGTAGACCTATACCTATACGAGATCCTCAAGGAAATATTGTTGATTACAAAAAAGATAAACAAGGTAATGTTGTTACAAGTAGGTTAAACGAACAATTCTTGTATGAAATAGCAGAGAAAACTTCAGGACGATATTTTTCTTCAAACTATGGTGAGTTAGGTGTTGCTCAACAAATAATTAACGAAATTGCTTCATTGAAACAATCAGAACTTAAATCAAAAGTTTATAACATCTATACAAACAGGTATCATTATTTTGTATATATTATAATTCTATTGGTTTTGTTAGAAATTTTTGTACCAAAACATTGGTGGCTGAAGATTTAGTCAATAGTTTATAGTTAATAGTTTATAGTTAATAGTTGTAGGGCAAGGATTTATCCTTACAAAATAACTGCGATTATGAAAACAATAATAATTTTTTTAGCAACTTTATTTTTTACAAACTTTGCATTTTGTAGTTTTAGAGATGATATAAATACTGGGAACAAACTTTTTTATAAAAAAAATTATGAACAGTCAGTTGAAAAATACAATTCTGCTGAACTACAAAAACCTGATTCAGCAATAGTTTATTATAATCGTGGGAATAGTTTTTATAAACAACAGTTGTATGACCAAGCAGTTAAAGAATATCAAAAAGCTTTAGGGTTAACAAAAGATAAAAATTTGAAATCTAAAATTTTGTTCAATTTAGGTAATACATATCTTAAACTTGGGGATACAAAAAATGCAAAAGAATCGTATAAACAAGGGTTGTTGAACAATCCTAACGACGAGGATATAAAATATAATTTGCAATACGCATTAGTGCAATTACAACAAAACCAAAATCAACAACAAAAAAGTTCTTCTAATAAACAAAATCAATCTGAAGATAAAAATAAACAACAAAAAGAAGAACAAAAAAAATATATGTCAGAACAAGATTTGCAAAGATTGTTAGAAATGGCAAAACAACAACAAAATAAAAATCAAAAAGATTTAAAAGATGCGTTAAAACCACAGAAACCTCAACTACCACCTGTGGACAAGGATTGGTAATATGTGTGGGTGTATTGTAGAGCACGGCTTTAGCCGTGCAATATAAGTTATAGGTTTTTAGTAAAATAATAGTAGGAAAGTAGAAGGTAAGAAGGTGTTAGGAATCTGTTTTTTTCTGCGTAATCCGTGGTTATGAAAAGCAAAATTTATTTTTGTTTATTTATAATACTTTTGTTATATTCACAAATTTTTGCGGATATATCTATCTCTGCATCTGTTGACAAAAACGTTGTTTCGTTAGGAGAACAGATTACATTACAAGTAGTTGTTTCTGGTGATACAACAAATATTCCACAACCAAAGATACCACAAATACAGGATTCCCAAATATATTCATCTGGTAGTTCACAAAGTATATCAATAATCAACGGACAAGTAAATTCGTCAATTACATTTACTTATATTCTTTCGCCGAACCGTATTGGCGAGTTTGAGATACCACCGATATCTGTTGAATACAAAGGAAAAATTTATCAAACAGAACCTATAAAAATTAAAGTTGAAAAATCTATATCAACACCTCAAAAAACTGTGCCACAGCAACAAAATGTTTATCAAGGTAAAAAACGAGGTGTGTTCATTGAAACATTTGTAGACAAACATACAGCGTATGTGAACGAACAGATAACTTTGACATTCAGGTTTTACACAAAAGTTAATCTTTTATCACAACCACAATACTCACCACCTGATACAACAGGATTTATAACAGAAGATTTACCACCACAAAAGAATTATTATACAATAATAGATGGTGAACGATATTATGTTTCTGAAATAAAAACAGCGTTGTTCCCTACTACAGCAGGAAGGTTTGTTATAGGACCTGCTACTGTGAGATGTACTATTGAAGATTTTGATATAGATGATTTTTTCTCAGATAATTTTTTTCGCAGATTTTTTTCTCAAGGTAAAGAAGTTGTCTTAAAATCTGAACCTATTGAGATAAAAGTTTTACCTTTACCACAACCACAACCACAGTTTTTCTCAGGCAATGTTGGGAAGTATACAATAGATGTTTCTGTTGATAAACAAAAAATTGAACAAAATGAAAGTACATTTTTGAACATAAAAATTTCTGGTGTAGGTAATATAAAATCATTAACTTTTTCAAAATCGTTGATTGAAAATTTTTTAGGAAAAAATTTTGTAATATATGATCCTATAACTACGTTTGATATTAAGAAAGAAAATTATGTGGTTAAAGGTTCTAAGACATTTAAAATACCGGTATCAGTTTCTTCTGCAGGGAAGTTTGTGATACCTGAGATAAAATTTGTCTATTTTAATCCCGATTCTAAAAAATATGAAACAGTTTCTTCTTTACCAATAACATTAGAAGTTTGGCCATCAACTAAACCACAAGTTGTACAACCAATATTATCAAAAACACAGTCGCAACCTCAACAGGTTTCACTTGAGGATATAAGATATATAAAAAGTTTTTATAAAGTAAAAAACAAAAAAGATTTTGTCAGTGTTTTTATGTTATTACAATTCTTACCTTTTCTTTGTTGGGTGACAGTTTTGGGATATAAAAAATATGAAGAAAGAAAAATAAAAGATTTTAGCAAATATCGTTCAAGCAGAGCATATAAAAATGCAAAAAATAAGTTAAAAAATATCTATAAATCAAAAAATGTTGTTGAAGAGATGTATGATATTATAGCAGAGTATTTAGCAGATAAAATGAATATCTCAAAAGAGGCAGTGAGTACTCAAGAAATAAATCGGTTTTTCAAAGACAGGGTAGAACCTAAGGTTTATAACGACCTCGTTGCCTTATGGGAAGAACTTAATTTTTACAAATTTGCACCGTCTAAACTTGACATTAGCAAGATAAATTTAGAAGAGTTTGTAAAGAAAATAACCAATGTTTTACAAAAACTTGAATATGAACTACAAAAAAAGTATTAAAATTTTAATAGGGTTGTTAATTATTAAAAGTTTTCTTTTTAGTCAATCAAATTTATTTCAACAAGGTATTGAGTTTTATAACAAAACAGATTTTGTTTCTGCAAAAGAAAAATTTTTAGAATTAAACGGGATTTTGTCTAAAGAAAACAAAGTATCATCAGAAGTTTTTTATAACATAGGATGTTGTTATTTCAGAGAAAACAAATTTGGTTATGCAAGGTATTATTTTGAACTTGCAAAAAAAGTTTGTTATCATGATAAAGATATAAATCATAATCTTTGGTTTGTAAAAAAAATTACAAATAATAATTCTGAAGAAAGTTTTTTAATACAAATTGTTAATTTGTTATCTTTGAAAGAAGTTCTTGTTATATTATTGTTGTTCAATTTTATGTTTTTTGGTAGTTTAACAGCGGAGGTCTTTATAAAGCCGAGTTTTCTTCGTTGGGTGAAGAGAATAAGTTTTGTGTTTCTTGTATGTTTTTTAATAGTAAGCATAATAAAGTTAAACATAGAACTTAAAAAAACAGGGATTGTGTTAGAATCAACGAGTTTGTTATCAGCCCCTGAAGAAAATCCTTTCACAAAATCTGTTGCTATAAACGAAGCAAAAAAAGTTGTAATTTTGTCAGAAAAAGGAGATTATTACGCTGTATATTTGTTACAAGATAAAATTCAAGGATGGGTTAGAAAGGATAAAATTGGGCTGTTATGAACCTACTTTGGGCACCTTGGAGAGCAAAGTTTGTGAAAAAAAAGAAACATAAAAGTTGTATCTTTTGTGATAAAATAAAATCTAAAAATGATAAAAAAAATCTTGTTCTTTACAGAGGGGAACATAATTTTGTTATGTTGAACTTGTATCCATATACTAACGCACATCTGATGGTTGCTCCATACAGACACATTGGTGATTTAGACATACTTTCAAAAGATGAGTTATACGAACTTTTTGATTTAGTTCGTAAAATGGTAAAGATATTAAAGAAAACACATAAAATTGATGGATGTAATATAGGAATAAACCTTGGTAAAGCAGCTGGTGCTGGTGTAGAAAAACATCTGCATGTACATATTGTTCCACGTTGGTTTGGCGATACAAATTTTATGCCTGTTATTTCAAACACAAAAGTTATTTCTGAAAGTTTAGATGATACATATAAAATTTTAAAGAAAGAAATTGAAAGGAGGATGCTGTGACACATAGGTGTAAAAGTAAACAAAAAAGAAGGAAACTTGAGATAAGAAGAAAATGGAAACGTAGGTTAAAAAAGAAAAAGTTGTTAGCTAAACAGCAATTATTACAACAACAAACCGAACAACAAGGTCTATCTTCTTCAGAAACACAAGTTTCAGAAGAACAAAAAGAGCTATAAGTTAATAAATTTATGCAAAAAATACAATATCATATAGGATTAAAAAAAAGTGATATAGGCAAATATGTTATTCTTCCAGGTGATCCTAAACGGACAGAACTTATTGCAAAATATTTTATTGACGCAAAAGAGATAGCGTTTAACAGAGAGTTTAGAACATTCTGTGGCTATATTGAAGGATATGATGGTAAAAAAATAAAAGTAGCTACTACATCTACAGGTATTGGTTGTCCATCAGCAGCAATTTGTATTGAAGAATTGGCAAATATTGGTGGTAAAGTTTTTATTCGTGTAGGGACAGCTGGGTCGTTACAAAAACATGTTAAACTTGGCGATATTGTTATAAGTTTAGCAGTAGTCCGCGAAGATGGTACATCAAGACAATATGTTCCTTTATCATATCCAGCTGTTGCAAGTATTGATGTGGTGAATGCTTTGGTTGAATCAGCAAAAAAGTTGAAATATAAATATCATGTTGGTATTGTTCATTGTAAAGATGCATTTTATACTGAAGAATTTGGTAGACAAAATTATGTGTTGCCAATGAAAGAATATAACGAATTTTTATGGAAAGTATGGCAAAGAAGTAATGTTTTAGCAACATCTATGGAATCATCCGCTTTGTTTGTTATCAGCAGTATAAGAAACCTTTTAGTAGGAGAAGTTTTAGCTGTTATAGGCTCTACTTGGGCAAAAAATCCTGTTGTTAAAAAAGTAGGTGTTGAGGAAGCAATAAAAGTTGCTTTGGAAGCAATAAAAATTTTAGATTTTTATAACAAAAGGTGAAATAGTTATGGAAGAAGATATTAAAAAAGAGATGGAAACGGAAAAAACAAAGGACACAAATGAAATTGAGGAAATCTTAGAACTTGCTCGGGATGTAAAACTTACTGAAGAAGAACTTATAAAAGAAGCGATACAGGAAAAAATTAAACAAATTGCTGAATTACAAGAAAAAAATAAAGAACTTAATAAACAAATTTTGTATCTTAAAGCAGAGTTTGATAATTACAGAAAACGTGTAGAAAAAGAAAAACAACAAAAGTTTTTGTTAGGTAAAGTATCAGTTTTTGAAAAAATTATATATTTATATGAAATGTTTAAAATAGCAATTGAAAGTTTACAAAAAATTAATTTAGAGAAAACAGATGAATTCACACAAATTTTTAACGGGTTAAATCTTTTATATAAAGAATTTGAAAGTTTTCTTAATAAAGAAGGTATCTATAAAATAAATTGTTTAAATCAACAGTTTGATCCACGATATCATGAAGTTGTTGAATATGAAGAAGATGATACAAAACAAGAGAATACAATTATAGAAATTGTTTCTGATGGATATCTTTTAAAATCTGATGAAGAAGAACTGGTTTTGCGTCCAGCAAAAGTTAAAGTTGTTAAACTAAAACAAAAAAATAGTGAGTCAAATAAGTATAGTTAAGTATTTATAATTTAAACAAAAAAATTGATATTATAGGAGGTGCGTCACAATGAAAAAGTTTATAAATATATTATTAACTTTGTTAATTTTTAATATTTTAGCATATGCAAGATTATCTTTTGGTATTTCATTAGGAGATCCTACTGGTTTGTCTTTAAAGATTCAACAACAAAAAACTTCTGTATATGATTTATGTATAAACTTTTCTACAAAGGATAGTTATCTTTATTTCCATACAGATTTTTTAAAATATGATTATGAAAAAATAGTATCAAAAGAACTTTCAGGACAGTTTCCAGTGTTTTATGGTTTAGGGATAAAAATAGAAAGTATAGGTGATACAACAGTGTTGGGTGTAAGATTAGTAGGCGGGTTAGAATATATTTTTTCAGATATACCATTTGAAATTTTTTTTAAAATAGCGCCTGTTATAGAATTAGTGCCAACAACTTCAGTTAGAATAGCACCTTCTGTAGGGATAAGATATATTTTTAAATAAAAAATATGAAGTCTTCTAATTTAAGTAAACGATTTGTTACGGGTATAGTTTTGTTTATTCCGTTATGGATAACTTTGTACATAATATGGATTTTTGTTACACTTGTCTCAAACATTTCTTCTCCGTTTATAAAAACTTTATTTTATATTTTTTCTATATCAGAAAGTGCATTTTTAATAAGAATAATAAGTTTTTTAATCTCATTGTTGTTGATATATCTACTTGGTTGGTTAACTGATACAATTTTAGGTAAAAAAATTTTAAAAAAGTTTGAGTATTTAATTTTTAGGATACCTTTAGTAAACGATATTTATTTATCAATAAAAAAATTGGTAAATTTTTTTATTGAATATAAAACTACCCATCAAGATAGTAAAGTTGTTATAATAGAATATCCGCGTCAAGGAGTATTTTCTTTAGGTATTGCAACAATAGAAACTAAAGACAAAATAGGAGTATTTGTCCCATCTACCCCAAATCCTACAACTGGATATATTGTTTTTTTACCGAAACAAGAAGTAAAATTTACTACTATTTCTGTAGAAGAAGCATTGAAAATAATTGTTTCTGGCGGTATAATAACAGGTGCAGAAGAAGAAATTAAAAAATACTTGTAATAAAAAAAATGGAGAAAGTTAGTATTGATAAAAATACGATTGTTTCTGTATTAAACAAAACAATTTTGTTCAATGGTATAAACAAAAAATATGTTAACAAAATTGCAAGTTTAATAAAATGTTATAAATTTATTAAAGGTGAAAAAATTGTTACTGAACAATACAAAGGACAAGATATATATGTTGTTATTTCAGGTAAGATAGAAGTTTATTTTGAACAAAATAAAAAACGATTTATAATAAAAGAACTTGCCAAAGGTGATGTTTTTGGTGAAATAGGCTTTTTTATAAAACACAGACTTGCAAGTTGTGAAGCAGTTGAGAGATCTATTGTCGGTGTAATAAAAAATAAAGATTTTAAAAAATTAATTTCCAAAGATATATTATTAAAAATTATTAATTTGTTAATCAGTCGGTTGTTGCAAACAGATGTGGAAATAAAAGATCTAGTTTTTAAATCTGTATTACAACGAGTTTGTAAAGAGATAATAGCCAATATTGATCAAAATAATATTATGAAAATTAATATAAAAACTTTAGCACAAAAAGTTGCTTCATCACGAGAAACAGTGTCAAGAATGTTAACTTTGTTAGAAAAAATTGGTGCAGTCCAACGGAAAAACAATAAAATTGTAGTTGTAGATAAAAATAAACTTGAAAAGTTTATACAAGAATGAATATTTATGAGTATTATAAAACACCTGTAATACGAAAAAAGATCGCTGAATATTGTGGAGCTGATGATTGTAATCCATCTGAATTCACATGCGAATATTTGGTTGGTGTTAAAGAAAAGATAACAGATAACGAGTTTTTTTTTCTCAATACCGAACGAAAAAATTTTTTGGTTGTTTGATATAGGAGCAGATATTTTTAGGTCTGTTTTATTATAACCTGTTATATCCAGCAGAAGCGTATTTTAAACCTTATGATGTTTATTACAAACTAGAAGAAATTTATCAAAGAATAAAAAATATTTGCCAAAAATATAAATTAAATTATATCTCTATTCAAACAGGGCAAGGGTACCATTTTGTGTTTAAACTACCATTAACTAACCCTTTGTTTTCTCAACTTTTATCTTTAGGATATTTAGAACCAACATTAAAAGGCAAATATTAATTTAGCAGAACAAATTTCTTGTAAAATACCTGATTGTGGTGATGGTCTGTACAATTTATTAGAAGATTATAAATCTTCTCAATTATATAAAATACACAAAAATTTTGATTCTTGTGAACATGATGACCCTTCTATATGGTATAAAACTTATGACAAGTTTGATACAAAAGTTTTACCACCATGTGTACGGCATTGTTTGGAACATCCTAACGATCATCTTTTGAAACCAACAAATTTCCAAACTTTGACAAGAGTGTTGTTAAAACTCAACTGGCATCCAAAACATATTGCTGGTCTTGTAAGAAGCAAGTATGAACGTGATTATGGTTGGGGAGATACCTGGTATAAATACGACGCTGCTTCACGAGCAAATTTTTATGTACGGATTTATTCAGATTTAGTTTTAACAGGTGTTGATAAAGAAGAAGATTTAAATTGTTTATCACATTATGAGAAAGGATATTGTTGGAGACCAAATTGCGGGTTTAAGTTAGAAAATTATAAGGTTAATTAATATTTTTCTATATGAAGTATTTTTGAAAGTTCACGTTTAGGAACAACAAGTTTATCTTGTTTTTTGTACGGGGCAAGATTTTTCTCATCTTTTACAAATTCTACTTCAGGTTCTTCATCTGGATAACCTAATGAAATAATAGCAACAATTTTTAAATTTTGTGGAATACCAAAATTTTTATAGATTTCATCTCTGTTTATAGAACCGATCCAATGACTGCCTATACCATACCCCCAAGTAGATAATAAAATGTTTTGTATCGCAGCAGAACAATCATAAATATATTCCTTACTTATCTGTGGGTTGCCCAATACAATAATATATGCTTGAGGTTGTTTATCTTTTGGTGGTTTACCTGCAGAAGTAAGCCAGTAAATATTGTCGAATATAATCTTCCGATTTATTTCTTCAGTAACAATAATAAACTCCCATGGTTGGTTGTTTCCAGCAGAAGGTGCTAAAGTTGCATCAGAAACAATTTGTTTTAATATATCCATTGGTATAGGGAGAGGTTTGTATCGTCTTATACTACGTCGTGTTCTTATTATTATATGGACATCTTTTGTTTCAGAGTTCATTACTGAATTTGTTAAAATTAAAATTGTTGAGAAAAACAAATATTTAAAAAATTTTGCTAAATTCATCTTTTATTTTTATTATTTCCCATAATTTTTCAGGTTCTTCAGAAGGAAAATGGAACATATATTTACTTCCTTTATAAGCCCATACAGCAAAATTTTTTATACCTTCTTGTTTTGCAAGATTTATTGCAGTTCTTATTTCTTCTGTTTTTTCCTTAGGTACATCGAAAAATTGAAACCACAATCATACAGGTTTGTTATATTTATTTGCTACTGTAAGTATTTTTTAGCAGTTGTGTTTATATTACACTTGTTGAAATAATATCTACTTCATCAATAGAAGTTATATCATTCTAGTTAGTAGCAGCACGTTCGTTCATTGTGGGTAAAAAAACAAACAATGTTTCTCACATTTTTATTTTTTTTGATTTTACATATTTTGCAAGTTTTGAAATAAACTCTGTCATGTATCCTATCGAAATTGTTGAACTTCTTCATCTATATGATAAAGACCGAGATTTTTTTCTGAAATTGTATCTTTTAGAACGAAGTTAGTTTTAGTCAACAATCTATGATATTTTTGATAAAATTTTCTTGTTAAATTTCACAAAAACATGCTAAAGAATTATCATCTATACCTCCCCAGTCAAGATATAAATGTGGTTCATCCCAAAAAATACCGTCAAGGTTGCAGTCTATCGCTGCGTCGATCCATTTATAAAAAAATTCTATTATTTTAGGATTGTTTGGACAAGCAGCAGGTGCTGACCATCCTAATTGCAAGATCTGTCTTGTTTCAGGATATAAATTAGTAAAGTTTGAATATGCTTCACCTGCAAAAATTCTGCATACACCCCAAGGATCTATGTATACTTTAAGACCTAAGTCATGGGCTATTTCTACTATTTTTATAAAATTTTTATGGTAATACTGCATATCTTCTTCTGAAAACGTTAACACAATAGAGTCACAGTTATGTTCTTTGTATCTTGGAGATCTATTTTTACATGATTGTATATTTTGTTACCGAAATAGCTTGCACATTTTTTATATTTTATAAAAACCATTTCTGTTATAAAACTTCTCCGGGGCCTGGACTCGAACCAGGAACAGATGGTCCAGAGCCATCTGTGTTACCAATTACACCACCCCGGAAATAAAGATACTAAAATTAACAAAGTAAATTATCTAATTTTTGTTTTTCTATTCACTACTTTCTGTTTCTTTTTTTATTTCATCAGCATAATTTAGCTCAAGATCTGCTATTACGGAAATCAATAAACGTTCTTCTTCTTCTGTAAGGTTACCTTTTGTTTTTTCTTTTAAAGTTCTTAAAATATCTATCGTAAATTTTGCATTTTGCAAATCTTTTTCAATTTTGTTTGAAATTGGATTTGGTACTTTACCAAGTTGCATCCAACAAGTAGATGCAAGTGATGTTATTAAAGCTAAAAAATAATTTATTTTTTCTTTTGACATTTGTTCCTCCCTTTAACTAAAAAATTTGTTTAAAGCAATATTAATTCTATTTAATACTCTTTTCTTACCTAAAAGTTCCAAAAGATCAAAAAGACCTATACCTTCTTTTCTACCAGACACTGCAACTCGGATTGGGTGGAAAACATCTGAGGTTTTATATCCTTTTCTTTGACAGAAGTTCCTTATTTTTTCTTCTAATGTGATTTTATCAAAACTTTCAATATTTTTCAATTCTTCTAGGATTTCTTTAAGTATAATCTTTTGTTGTTCTGTGGAAAGAAATTTTTTTACAGCAGTTTCATCATAGACAATTTCGTTATCATCTTTTAAGAAATATTCGATTAAATAAGGAACATCTTTTAAAACTTTGATACGCTCTTTTTCTGCTTCTATTAGCTTTTTAATATATTCTTTTTGTTCTTCTATGTTCTTAAATCCAGCATTTTCTAAAAATGGTTTTGTATAATAAAACAATTTTTCAGTATCTGTTTTCTTTATATATTCTGCATTCATCCATAAAAGTTTTTGTCTGTCGAAAATTGCTGGGGAATCAGAACATCTTTCTAAAGTAAATTTTTCTATCAATTCTTCCTTTGTGAAAAACTGTTGTGAATCTTCGGTAGAAAAACCAAGTAAAGCTACATAGTTTACAATAGCTTCCGGGAGAAAACCCTCTTTTTTATAATCTTCGACAGAAACATCTCCACTTCGTTTACTAAGTTTTGACCTGTCTGGATTTAAAAGAAGTGGTAAATGAGCAAATTTTGGCGGCTCCCATCCAAAATATTTATAAAGTAATATATGTTTTGGAGTAGAAGATAACCATTCTTCTCCACGAATTACATGTGTTATCTCCATTAGATGATCATCAACAACATTAGCAAGATGGTAAGTTGGATACCCATCAGATTTTAATAGTATTTGGTCATCAATTAATCTACCATCAAACTTTATTTCTCCACGAATAATATCTTGAAACACAATTTCTTCATCAGGTACTTTTAATCTTATTGTATAAGGTTCATATTTTGCACGTTCATCAGATTCTTTTTGAGAAAGGTTCCTACAGAACCTGTCATACATTGGAGGCTGTTTATTTAAAAGTTGTGTTTTCCTAACTTCTTCAAGACGTTGAGGGGAACAAAAACATCTGTATGCATAACCTTTTTTTAACAATTCTTCTACATATTTTTTATAAATTTCAATTCTTTGTGATTGTATATAAGGACCATAATTACCTTTTTGATAAATTTTACCATTTTCATCAAGATAAGGGCCTTCATCATAATCAAGTCCACACCAGGTAAGAATAGATATCAAGTTTTCAGTTGCACCTTCAACATAACGAGTTCTGTCTGTATCTTCAATCCTTAGTATAAATACACCGTTGTTATGTCTTGCAAAAAGATAATTAAATAAAGCTGTTCTTAAACCGCCAACATGTAGGAATCCTGTTGGTGACGGAGCAAATCTTACTCTGACTATTTGTTTCATAGTTTTATTAATCTCACTTTCTTATTTTTTATATCCTACAGGCATTATGTATACTGGCGTTTCTTCATCTGGTAAAGAAAGAATTTCTTTTACTTTCTCATCATCAAATGCGCCAACTTGTACTGTACCTAAACCTAAAGCAGTTGCTTGAATAGTTAAATTTTGTGCTGAATGTCCTAAATCAATATGAATATATCTTGTTTTTCCACGTTCACCATATATTGCAACTTTGTTATATTTTGCTGTCCAAACAAAATTTACAGGTGCTTGTTTGATAAAAAACTGGTTTAAAGCAGCAGATGTTAAACTATCTCGTAAATCACCTTTTTTAAGTTGTGTCAAAGAATGATTTTTATAGTTATATTTATACAATCCAGCGGGTAAATTTTCAACATTTCCTACAACAATGTAAAGTTCTAACGGATAAATAGCACCAGCTGACGGAAAAACACGTGTTGCTGAAGTTACACCATCAACTGTCGTACCAAATGCTGACCATAATAGTTGACTTATTTGATTTAATGTAAGAGGTTTGTTTTGAAACCTTCTTGTAGCAGACCATTTATAAATTGTTTCTTCAAACGAAACATTACTTTTTTTGTTAGCAGAAGGAAGTTTTATTTCTTGGGTAAATAAATCCTGTATAAACAAAAGATAAAAAAATGATAATGTAAAAACAAATTTTTGTTTCATAAAATTTTATTGCCAGATGCCAGGAATTTTTTGTCCACAAAATTTACATCTATCATTTTTTATGTTGTTTTCTAACACGCTATATCCAACACGTTTTATTAAAACTTTTTTACATTTTGGACAATAAGTTGATTCATACGGATGACCTACTACATTACCAATGTATACATATTTTAAACCAACTTCTTTTGCAATGCTATATGCTTTTTCTAATGTTTCAACAGGTGTCGGAGGTAAGTTTGTAAGTTTATACATTGGATAAAACCTTGAGAAAAACAATGGTGTTTCATCACCTAAATTTTGTTTGATCCACTGGCACATTTTTTTTATTTCATCAGGATTGTCGTTCCAAGTAGGTATGACTAAGTTAACTACTTCTATAAACACACCTTTTTGTTTTAGATATTTAAGAACATCTAACACAGGTTGTAGTTTCCCAACAGCAAGTTTCCGATAAAAATTTTCAGAGAATCCTTTTAAGTCAACACGGAATACATCTATGTACTTAACAAGTTCGTCAAGCGGTGCTAAATTTATATATCCTGAAGTAACCATTACATTTCTTAAATTGTGTTTTTTTGCTTCTTTTGCAATATCAAGCATGTATTCATAAAAAATTACAGGTTCAGTATAAGTATAAGATATACTTTTTGAACCTGATTCAATCGCCATTTTAACAATTTCTTGTGGTGTAAGTTCATAAAAAGGTATTTCTTCTAAAGGACGTTGTGAAATCTCCCAGTTTTGACAATGGATACATCTTAAGTTACAACCAGCTGTTGCTAAAGAAAAACTTTTTGATCCTGGCAACATATGAAACACAGGTTTTTTTTCAATAGGGTCGACTGCAATTGATACAGGATGGTTATAAGTCATTGTGTAAAGTTTACCATCAATATTTATTCTTACTGTACAATAACCTTTTTGGTTAGGTTTTAATATACATTCACGAGGACAAAGTAAACATTGGACTGTTTTTTCTTTTTCATCAATTACTTCCCAAAACAACGCTTCTTTATATTTTATTTTTTGTGAGTAAAGAGATTGTATTGAGAAAAAATTAAGTATTGTTAAAACACAAAAAATTGTTTTCATAAGAGATTTAATCTTTTTACTGGAGATTTTATGTTCTGTTTATTTAAAAGAGAATTGATTAATATACAACCTTGTTCAACGGATATTCTATAATACCTTGTGCTCCAGCTTTTTTAAGTAAAGGAATTATTTTTTTAACTTCTGATTCTTTAAGTACAACCTCTACTGCAACCCAGTTCGGGTCAGAAAGTTGAGAAATTGTTGGATTTTTAAGTGCAGGTAAAATTTTTTCAATTTTTTCTAAATTCTTTTTTTCTACATTCATTTTTAACCCAACCATTGCTTCAGCTTCAAGAGCTCCTTTTAGTAATAAAACAATATTTTCAATTTTTTCTTTTTTCCATCCATCTTTTAGAGAATTATGATTTGCAATAAATCTCGGTGTAGAAACAAGAATTTCTTCTATTATTTTTAATTTATTAGCACGAAGAGAACTTCCTGTTTCTGTAAGTTCTACAATAGCATCTGCAAGATCTGGTACTTTTACTTCAGTAGCTCCCCAGGAAAATTCTACTTTAACTGGGATTTTTTTCTTTTTAAAATATTTTTTTACATAATTTACTAATTCTGTGGCAATACGTTTGTTTTTAAGTTGAGTAATAGAAGTAATTTCTGAGCTTTCAGGTACTGCGACAACCCATCTCACTGGTCTAAAACCTGATTTTGAATACACAAGTTCGCATATTTCTTTTACTTTAGCATTTGTTTCTAATATCCAATCATAACCTGAAATACCACAATCAAATACACCTTCTTCAACATATTTTGGTATTTCTTGTGCTCGTACTAAAGTGATATCAAGTTCTTCATCATCACAGTATGGTTTATATTGTCGTGATTCAGTATAGATTTCGAATCCTGCTTTTTTAAACAGTTCAAATGTATTTTCTTGTAACGACCCTTTTGGTAAGCCTATTTTTAGTTTTTTCATTTTTTTCTCCTTGTTTATTAATTTTTGTTGCTATTTAAAATATTTAAATTAAAATAAATTTTCAATTGTTGAGTTTTAAATTTTTATTTTATAAAAACAAAAAAGGTAAGTTTTTGTTTTTAAATTTTTTTCAATAATATGAGTGAAAAATTATATTCATTAACACTTTTAGAAATACAAAATTTAATGGCAAAAAAAGAAGTTTCAAAAAAAGAAGTGTTAGAATCATTTTTTTTACGTATTAGTGAAGTTGAAAAAGATCTCAATGCTTTTATTTCTGTTTTTGAAGAAGATATAGAAAAAATTGGAAATGATAATTCAGGAAATTTTATCCCTATTGCTATAAAAGATAATATCTGTATAAAAGGTAAAAAAACTACATGTGGGTCAAAAATCCTTGAAAACTATGTTGCTCCATATGACGCAGCTGTAATTGAATATTTAAAACAAGCAGGCGCGTTTTTTGTTGGTAAAACAAATATGGACGAGTTTGCAATGGGGTCTTCAACAGAAAATTCGTATTTTGGCCCTACGAAAAATCCTTATGATTTAACTCGTGTCCCTGGTGGTTCTTCAGGAGGCTCAGCAGTAGCTGTTGCTTCAGGAGAAGTACCAGTTGCGTTAGGTTCAGATACAGGTGGTTCTATAAGACAACCAGCAGCGTTTTGTGGTGTTGTAGGAATAAAACCAACTTATGGTAGAGTTTCTAGATATGGCCTTGTAGCATTTGCTTCATCTTTAGATCAGATAGGGGTTTTTGCTAGAAATGTTTCAGATGCTGCTAAAGTGTTGGAAATAATATGTAGATATGATGAGCGAGATTCAACTTGTGTAGATTTGCCTCAAGAAAATTTTTTTGAAGAATTAAGAAAGGTTGATAGAGATTTTATTAAAAAAATAAAAATCGGTGTACCAAAAGAATATTTTATTGAAGGAATACAAAAAGAAATAAAAGATAAGATTTTTGATGTAATAAATTTTTTATCTAAAGAAGGAACTGAGATAAAAGAAATATCTTTACCTCATACGGAATATTCTGTCGCTGTGTATTATATTATAGCACCGTCAGAGGCATCTTCAAATTTAGCACGGTATGATGGAGTAAAATATGGTTATAAGTATTCTGATAAGATTAAAGAACAAGGATATTCTGAAATGATAAATATGTATAGGTATACAAGAAAAGAAGGGTTCGGCGCTGAGGTTAAAAGAAGAATAATGTTAGGTACATATTCATTATCTTCGGGATATTATGATGCATATTATCTTAAAGCACAAAAAGTTCGTAGGTTAATATTTGAAGATTTTATGAATGCTTTTCAACAAGTGGATTTAATTATAACACCAACAACACCTACTACTGCGTTTAAACTTGGAGAAAAAATTAATGATCCGTTACAGATGTATCTTTCTGACATTTTTACAATACCTTGTAATTTAGCTGGTTTGCCAGGAATTTCTATACCTTGTGGTTATGATGATAAAAGGTTGCCTATGGGATTACAAATTTTGTCTTCTCATTTTAACGAAAAATTGTTATTACAATTAGCTTATTTTATTGAACAAAATTATAAAATTCAGAAAATAAAAGGGGATTATGTGGTATGAATAAAGAAACAAAAAAGTTTAAATTAACGGTATCACTAGTGAACATAGCTTTATTTCTTATAGTTTTTGTGTTTGTAACAAGAATAAATTCAGTTTATAATAAATATGAACTAAAAATTGAGGAGTTTAAGAAACTTGAACAGAATTTGCAGGATTATATAAATTCTTTATCACAGAATGGTTCTGAGATCGCTGTGTATATTAAAGATCTTTCAACAGAGTATGAGATAAAAATTAATTCTAACAAACAGTTCCCTTCAGCAAGTTTAGTTAAAATACCTATAATGGCAGCAGTTTACGAGTTAGCTGAAAAAGGTGATTTATCGTTAAATGAAAAATTAACATATAAGAAGAAATATCGTTGTGGTGGTTCTGGAATAATTAAAAGATGTCGTTATGGGACAAAATTTACTATTATAGAATTAGTTGAACTAATGATTACTGTATCAGATAATGTTGCAACACATATGTTGATCGATCGTATTGGTATAAAAAATTTGAACAAAATATTTAAAGAGTTAGGACTAAAAAACACTAATATTGACAGGTTTGTGATGGATTTGCAAGCAAGGGATAAAGGTATTGAAAATTATACCACAGCAGAAGATATTGGTTTGTTGTTAGAGAAAATATATAGAGGAAAACTTGTCTCTAAAGAAGCCTCTATTGAAATGTTGTTGATAATGTTGAAACAACGTATTTCAGATCGTATACCTAAAAAACTGCCAACACAAATAGCTGTTGCACATAAAACAGGTTTAATGAGAGATGTTTGTCATGATGCAGGTATTGTTTATACAAACAATGGCGATTTTATTATTTGTGTTTTAACTTATAACATAAAACCGCAAGTTGCAAAAGAAATTATTGCAGATATTGCATACATGACTTATCGTACATATGATAAAAATTATGTTGAAGAAAAAGGAGAAAAAGTTGTAGATGATACTACTACAAACACTGATCTTGGGGATGATACAGGGGGTAACTGAATTCTTGCCTGTATCAAGTTCTGGCCATCTTGTGTTAATCCAAACACTTTTTGGATTAAAAGAAATGTTGTTTTACGATGTGTTGTTACATTTTGCAACATTGTTAGCAGTTATTTTATTTTTTTATAAAGACATAATTGGCTATTTTAAAAATTTAAAAATAATTTTTTATATCATCGTGTTAACTATACCTACAGGAGTAATAGGTGTTATTGTGAAGAAATATTTTAGTTTTGTTTTTGATAATGTCTTAATCTCAGGTATTTGTTTGGTAATCACAGGTTTATGGATGTGGATAGCAGAAACTGTTTATACAAAAAATGTTAAAGAGAAAATTAAAATTTACAATATTGGTATTTTGAAGGCTTTACTTATAGGTGTGGTCCAAGGAATATCAGTCTTACCTGGTATCTCAAGATCAGGTTCTACCTTAGGTAGTGCGTTAATTATGAATATTGATAAACTTCAGGCAGTAAAATTTATATTTATCTCTTCTATTCCTGCAATTTTCGGTGCAACTTTTTTAGAATTAAAAGAAGTTGCAGAAGGAACTGTTATGTTTCAACCAAGTTATATTTATGGAATGATAACAGCATTTATTTTTGCTATTTTTTCATTAAAATTTTTGATAAAAATCGTAAGTAAGCAAAAACTTAGATATTTTTCGTATTATTGTTGGACAGTTGGATTAATTTCAATTTTGTCTTATATTTTTGTTAACATGTCAAAGCGTTAATATATTTTCAGCAGTGGTGAGTTAAAACTTTAACACTTATGAATCTTTTATCTAAACTTTTTATACAATATCCAATACTTTTGTTTGCAATAACTGTTCATGAATATGCTCATGGGAAAACAGCGGAATATTTCGGTGATGATACATCAAGAGTTTTAGGTCGGCTTACTTTGAACCCGTTAGCACATATTGATATTTTAGGTACTGTTATTTTGCCATTGTTAGCAATAATAAGCGGGATACCACTTTTTGGTTGGGCAAAACCTGTTCCTGTGAATATGTATATTTTGACAAGACAACAGGTTATGTTTGTTGGTCTTGCAGGACCTTTCGCAAATTTTTTTACAGCGGGAATGTTTAGTTTGGTTTATTATTTATTACAATCTTGGAATATAAATTTATATGGTGCAGATATAATTTTTATTTATGCAGTTGTGATAAACATTGTATTAGCAGTGTTTAATCTTATTCCGATACCACCGCTTGATGGTAGTAAAGTTTTTGAAGGATTACTACCATATTCTTTAGCAAGAAATTATGAGAATATATTTCGTCAATATGGATTTTTTATTTTAATTTTTTTATTATATTCAGGGATATTATGGAACTTGCTTTCTCCAATAGTAGACTTTTTAGTTAAACTATTTTTACCAAAAATACCTTTACTGCTATGAAAACAATACTTTCAGGGATGAGACCTACTGGGAAACTTCACATAGGACATTATGCAGGTGTGTTAAGAAATTGGGTAAGATTACAAAATGAATACAAATGTTTTTTTATGGTAGCAGATCTACATGCGTTAACAACTGAATATGGAAATACTAAAGGAATAAAACAAAATGTCTATGAAATAGTTTATGACTGGCTTTCTTGTGGGATTGATCCACAAAAAGCAGTAGTTTTTTGTCAATCTGATGTACCAGAACATTGTGAACTACATTTAATTTTTTCAATGATAACACCGCTTGGTTGGCTTTATAGTTGTCCTACATATAAAGAACAATTAAAAGAACAATTATCAAAAGATTTGAAAACATATGGGTTTTTAGGATATCCAGTATTACAAGCAGCAGATATATTGTTATACAATGCCGAATATGTACCTGTGGGGAAAGATCAGATACCGCATATTGAACTTACACGCGAAATTGCACGCAGGTTTAACAATTTTTATGGCAACTATTTTGTAGAACCACAACCTTTGCTTACAGAAGCGCCATATATTCCAGGTATTGATGGAAGAAAAATGTCAAAATCGTATAATAATTGTATTTATCTTTCGGACAGTGAAGAAGAAATTAACAAAAAAGTGTATCAAATGTTTACTGATCCTAACAAAATAAGAAAAAACGATCCTGGTAATCCAGAAAATTGTGTTGTGTTAGCATTCCATAAAGTTTTTAATCAAGAAAAAGCAAAAGAAATTGAATCTTTATGTAGAGAAGGAAAACTTGGTTGTGTGGAGGATAAAACTAATCTTGCTAAGCTGTTAAACGAAATACTTACTCCAATAAGAGAAAAAAGAAAAAGTTTTACAAAAGAAAAAATAGATGAAATTCTTATAGAAGGACAGCAAAAAGCGTCTTCCGTAGCAAAAAAAACAATAGCTGATGTAAAAAAATTAGTCGGGATATAATTGAGTGATAAAAAGTTTAGAGTTATAAGTTATTAGTTGCGCAATTTTTGGGATTACTTCGTCGTCCTGCCAAAAGCGGGAACATTTTAGTTAGTAAGCAGTCAACGGTTCTTTGAAAAAAAGTATGAAAAATAGGTCCTCCAAATGGAGTAAGTAAATGCAGAAGTGGTAATATTATACAAAAAAGTTAGCAAAGATTCAAGTGTGAGTTGGCAGAAGTGCACAAGTGTGATGTAGAGATGATAAGTTTTATAAAAAGAGACAAAGAGGTGGGAGTAGAGATTTTTGTTATTTAGTTGAGGGATGATGTTATATTAAATGGTAATATGATTTATTTGATTTGTGCTACAGGTGAGATAGGTGGGGGTGAAGATGAAGCGATAGATAGTAGGGATAACCATTTTTTGATAGCGTTATCGTTAGGTTTGATGTTATCAATTTTTACTGGTGTAGAATTATTTAGTGATAGATGGGGTCTGAATAGGTTGTAGTAGCAGAAGAAGAGAGTTGAGTGAGCTAAAGCGGCGTAAAAGCTTTTAAATCCGTGATGAGATTTAAAAGAGTCGTTGAAAGTTGAGTGGAATCGTTCAATTTTATTTTTAAGAGGTCTTAGAGGGTGTTTACTTTTTAGACCTATGATTATTTGATGAGAGAAATTAGTGCCTAATATAAGGTTAGCGAAACAGATAGCTGGTATGTAGAAAGGGGCGCCGTCGGTTATTATCAGGGATTTAGCAGTTTTATTTGAAGTGCGTGCTACGAGTAATTGTAATAAGTTAAAAGCTGCGTTACCATTTCTTTTATCTGACAAATAGAAAGATAGTACTTGTCTTGTTTGGTCATCTATAGCGGTGTATAGGTAATAAGTTTTTCCGCGTATAGAGATATAAGTTTCGTCGATGATGATGGTATGAGGTAGAGATATTTTAGATGAGAAGAAATAGTTATAAAGTAGATTAGCGGCGGCATATTTATAGTTATCTATAGTTTTATGTGATAAAGAGAGTTTAAAGAGATTGTTTAAAGCGTCTTTGACATCGGTAGAGGCTAGAGATAGATTTATACCGAAGTATAAAGAAGTAGCGATTATATGGATATGAGAATGAGCGCGAGTAAGTTTTAAAGATTTGGTAGTATTTTGGAGTGGTAGTTTATCGTTTATATTGAACAATCGCCAGCTGTATCGTATTTTGTTTTTAAGTTTATAAGGGCAGTTTGGGTTAATACATTTATATACGATAAAGAAGGAACGTTCTTTTTTCTGTTGTAAATTAGAGAAGCAGAAAGGGCAGAATAGGGATAAAGATTTTTTAGGTTTAATTTTTTTAGTTTTTTTGGTTACTTGACGACCGCATAATGAGCATAGATAAGTTGAGCCGTTTGAGTAGATAAAATCTTTAGGAGCATAGCAAGTTGGACATTTTAGTGTTTGAGGTATTTTTGAACGATGTTTGATAGGTTTAACTTTGATACCATTTTTTTGACGGATATCAATAATTTGTTTCCAGTAAAGTTTGTTTTCGGGTTTGTTTAGTAGAGGTGGTGGTAGATCAATATCTGATTTATTTTTTGTTGTTTGATTACGATGATGTTTATTTTTAGTGAAAGGCACAGAAACACATAGAAGTAGTTTAACAAAGATAGTAAGGAATAGATAAAAAGAGCGAGAAACTTCGGTTTTTAGTTCTTTTATAGACATATTTTTGCACCTCCTATGGGGTAAGGTTTTGCAAAAATAGTTATATTTTTACTCCATTTGGAGGTGCAAAGGCAACATTTTTCAGGGGGAAAAGATTTTTGCTTCATTTTCCCCTGAATTCCTTATATATCTTTTATCTATTTTTCAAAGAACTCAGTCAACTTAGGAGGAAATACTATGAAAATAAATATGAGAAACATTATTTGTGTTGGAATAATTTCTTTATTATTACACAAACCTTTATTCTCTGATTTAATATGTCAAAATTTATATCGTTATAATCCAGAACTACAACTTGTAAAAAATGTAAGAATAACAGATGTGTCTTCTGAAACAACCCGTAAAAAGAAATCGCCTTTGATAGCTTTAGGGATAGCATTTTTCCCTGGTGTAATTGTTCACGGAGCTGGACATTTTTATGCTGGGAAACCTAAAACAGGTTCTTTGTTGTTGGTAGGAGAACTTGTAGGTGTTGGATGTATAGCTGCGGGAATAGTTGTGATTTCTTTAGAAGTTTTTACAAAAGTGGGTACATTAGGCGCTGCTGATATTATGAAAGAATCATCAGGGTTAGCAAGTGGGTTGATGTATGTTGGTAGTGGATTATTTTTAGGAACATGGGTATACGATGTACTTTTTGCACCAATTTCTTGTTTAAGATATTCAGAACAAAAAAATGATTATAAAATCAACCTTGTAAAATTGACTTTAAAATTTTAAAACTATATTGTTATAAAAGGAGAGGACAAGGATGAAAAAGATAAAATCTATAATGTTAGTAATTTTTATTTCAACCACACTTTTATTTTCTGCACCACAAAAGGATGAAACATATAAACAAATAAACTTGTTGTTAGACGTTTTGAAATATACAGAAGAAAGTTATGTTGACGAAGTTGACAGAAACAAGTTGTTAATTTCTGCAATAAAAGGTATGTTGAAACCGTTGGATCCATTTACACAATTTTTAGAACCCGATGCGTATAAAGAACTTAAAGTTGAAACAGAAGGACAGTTTGGCGGGTTAGGGATAAGAATTACAGTACGTGACGAATGGATAACTGTTATTACTCCGTTACCAGGGACACCTGCGTATAAAGCTGGTATTTTACCTGGAGATAAGATTATAAAAATTGAAGGCGAATCAACCTATGGTATGAGTATTGAGGAAGCAGTGAAACGTCTTCGCGGTACACCTGGGACAAAAGTTACTATAACAATTGCTCGCGAAGGGACAAAAGATCCTATAGAAATGACATTAACACGAGATATTATAAAAATTGAGGTTATAAAATATAAAATGTTAGAAAACAATATTGGTTATATAGCATTGTTTGAGTTTAACAGCAATTCTTATGATGATATGAAAAAAGCTCTTGATGAACTTAAGAAACAGGGTATGGATAGTTTGATATTAGATTTAAGAAATAATCCAGGTGGACTTTTAGATCAAGCAGTTAAAATTGCAAAACTTTTTATTGGGAAGAATAAATTAATTGTTTACACTGAGGGGAGAAAATCGCCAAGAAAAGAATATAGAGCCGATGTTTCTGCACCATATGAGGATATACCAATGGTTGTATTAGTAAATGGTGGTTCTGCTTCAGGTTCTGAAATTTTAGCTGGCGCGTTACAAGATAACAAACGGGCAATACTTATAGGTTCACGTACTTTTGGTAAAGCTTCAGTACAAAGTGTAATAGATTTAGGAGATGGTTGTGGTCTTAAACTTACAACTGCAAAATATTATACTCCATCAGGAAGATGTATACAAAGAGATGAGTCAGTAAAATCGTCAACACAAACATATACTGGCGGTATTGTTCCTGATATTGTAATAGAAGTACCAAAAGAAATTGAAGCAAAAATTTATCAACAACGAGAAGAAATTTTTTATCCTGGGAAAGAACCAACTTCTGCTGTAAAAAAAGAAGAACAAGTTGAGGATGTTGTTTTAAACCGTGCTATAGAAATAGTTAAGGCGATAAAGATTTATTCGAACAAGTAATGGCAAAAATTATAAATTGTTTAGGAATAGAAACTTCTTGTGACGAAACAGCTGCTGCAATAGTAAATAGCGACTATAAAATAATTTCTAACATAATTTTTTCTCAACAAAAGTTACACTCGTCATATTTTGGAGTTGTACCAGAACTTGCAAGTAGAGCACATTATGAAAAAATAGGTTATGTTGTTGATAAAGCGTTGAAAAAAATTGATATAAAAAAGATTTCTCGTATTTCATATACAGAAAAACCTGGACTTAAAGGTTCTTTGCTAATAGGGAAAACAGCTGCAAAAACTTTAGGATATATTTTTAAAATTCCTACGATTGGTGTAGACCATCTATGGGGTCATATATATTCTGTTATACTTTCTTTGAAAGGAAAAGTAGAATTTCCATTTATTTCGTTAATAATTTCTGGGGGACATACAGAATTAAGTATTGTTAAGTCCTTTACTGAAAGAAAAGTTTTTGGTGAGACACGAGATGATGCTGTTGGTGAAGCGTTTGATAAAATCGCTAAGTTGTTATATGAGAAAACTAAAAATAAAGTTTTTAAATATCCGGGCGGTCCTGTAATAGAAAAACTTGCAAAATTTGGAGATCCAAAAAAGATAAATTTCCCACGACCATATATGTTAGACAGTTGGGATTTCAGTTTTAGTGGTCTTAAAACTGCAGTTGTGTATTATGTTAATTCATTGAAAGACAATTTAGATAACAAACTAGTATATGATATTTGTGCATCGTTTCAAGAAGCTGTTGTTGACACTATTTATACAAAACTTTTGTATGCAATAGAAAAATTAGGTTGTGACATTGTTTGTATAAGCGGTGGTGTTTCAGCAAACAGTTATTTAAGAAAAAAAATGAAAAATTTAGAAAAAAATAAAAAAACAAAAGTTTATTTTCCTGAAAAAAAACTTACTACTGACAACGCTGCAATGATTGCTTCTGCAGGAATACAGTTTTATGTAAATGATTTTTTCAACTATTGACAGTTTTACGCAAAGTTTGGTATATAAATCTATCTTACTTTTCTATTTTTTTAATTAAATTGTTAAATTGAAAGGAGAAAAATTAATATGGCCACACAAAAAGTAGTAAAAAAGAAAACAACAAAATGTAAGTTCTGTGCAACAAAGACTGAACCTGATTATAAAGATGTTGCTGTTTTAAAAAGTTTTATTTCTGAACGGTTTAAAATTTTGCCTCGAAGAACTACAAAACTTTGTGCAAAACATCAGAGACGTGTTGCAAAAGAAATTAAATATGCTCGTATATTAGCACTACTGCCTTTTGTACCTGAGTATAAATAATAACTAGGTAAGATCAAAGTTTGACTTACAATTATTGAACATCAAGAAGGAGTGTGGATATGAAAGTGATTTTTATACAAAATGTCCCTAATTTAGGTAATTTTGGTGAAATAAAAGAAGTAGCAGATGGTTATGCAAGAAATTTTTTGATACCTAAAAAATATGTTTTACCATACAATGAAAAAAACTTTAAATATGTAGGACAAATAAAAAAGAATTTGGAAATAAAATATACACGTGAACAGGATTATATTAATGAAATTAAACATAAACTAGAAAAGAGTTCTATAACTGTTTTAGTAAATGTTGGGAAAAATAACAAAATATATGGGTCTGTTACAAAAGAAGATATTGCTGAAGCTATTGAACAACAAGTTGGATATAAGATAAGTAAACATAATATTAAACTAGAACATCCAATAAAAGAAATTGGTGTATTTAGTGTAGATGTTATCCTCTCCTCAAAAATGTTTCCTGAAATTTCAACTGTTGTACATACAAAAATATGGGTTGTAGGTAAAGAAAAAGAGAATGAATAATAAAGAAACACAAGTTTTAGAAAGACTTCCTGAACGGTTACCTCCTTATTCACAAGAAGCAGAAATTGCAGTTTTAGGTGCAATGTTAATTGATAAAGATGTTATTCCTATTGTATTGGATAGTCTTACAAAAGAAGACTTTTATGTTGATGCTAACGCTATAATATTTGATGTGATTCGCGAGATGTATTTAAATAATATAACCATAGATTTTATAACTCTTACTGAACATCTAAAGAAAAAGAAATTGTTGGACCGTGTAGGTGGTGCTGGGTATATAACTTTGTTGGTAGATTTAGTCACTAGTTCTGCTAGTGTTGAATATTATATAAATGTTGTTAAAGAAAAATCAATGTTACGTTCGTTAATCAAAGTTTCTGCAACAGTTATTGAGGAAAGCTATTCAAATTCTAAATCAGCACAAGAGTTGTTAAACTATGCTTCTGAACAAATATTTAAACTTGCAAAAGAACAATATAAAACTGGATATTTTATTCAGATTAGACAAGCAGTTGATGAAACAATGCAAAAAATTGAAAAAATCTTGAAAAAACCAGAAGAAATTGGTGTTATACCTACTGGATTTAAAAAACTTGATGAAATTTTAGCTGGTGGATTACAAAAATCAAATTTTGTGATTATTGCAGGTAGACCTGGGATGGGAAAAACGTCGTTTGCAATGAATATAGCAGCAAATGTTGCTATAAACAAAAAGATACCTGTTGCTATATTGTCTCTTGAGATGACAGCTTCTGAATTAGTGTTTAGATTATTATGTTCAAGAGCAAAAGAAGATTCAAATCGTGTAAGAAAAGGTATTATGACAAAAGAACAATGGGTCAAACTTACAACACATGCTGGTATTATTTCTGAAGCACCAATATATATTGACGATTCACCTGATCTTAACATACTTGAACTTAGGACAAGAACAAGAAGGTTGTATTACGAATTACAAAATAAAGGTCAACAGTTGGGGTTGGTGATAATAGATTATATTCAACGTATGCACGGGCTTAACCCACGAGATACTCGTCAACAAGAAATCGCAGATATATCAAATGCTATAAAAAGTTTAGCAAAAGAACTTGAGATACCAGTGATTGGTGTATCACAACTCTCTCGTAAACCTGAAGAAAAAGATAGAGATAAACGGCCAAGATTGTCTGATTTACGTGAGTCAGGTGCGCTTGAACAAGATGCTGATGTTGTTATGTTTATTTATCAACCAGATAAAAAATCGTCTAGTAAAGAAGACGAAAGTAGAGTTGTAGAAACAAGGTTGTACATAGCGAAGAATAGAAACGGGCCTACCTATGAACTCCCTATGTTGTTTATAAAAGAATACACTACTTTTGCAGAAATAGAACTTTCTGAAGAAGATTTGGAATAATCGTGTTATGATTTTTTAGGAGATGATTAATGAACTCGTTTTATTTCCTACCGTTTTATTCTCGCCCTACTTGGATTGAAATTAATAAAAATGTTTTGATAAAAAATATCTCAAGTATTTATAATTATGTTAATACCAAAAGTAAAGCCAGAATTAACTTTTGTGCTGTTATAAAAAGTAATGCATATGGCCATGGGATACAAATTGTAGGGAAAATACTTGAAGATATTGAATATATTAAACTATTTGGTGTAGCTTCAATTGAAGAAGCTATAATTCTAAGAAAAGAAAAAGTTAAAAAACCTATTTTGTTATTAGGCAGTATCTATCCGTTTGAGAATTTTATTTATCTTTTTAAATACAATATTACTCCAACTGTCTCTAGTATTTTAGTTTTAAAAGAATTAGATAAGTTTGCAAAAAAAATTGGTCAAAAAATTAAGTTTCATCTTAAAATAGATACTGGCATGAGAAGAATTGGGATTCTTCCTGAAAGAATAGAAGATTTTATAAACGAATATAAATCATTGAGCAATGTGGTATGTGAAGGTGTATATACACATTTTTCTTCTGCTAAAGAAGATAAAGAATATACTTTGTATCAACTAAAATTGTTTAACGAATGTTATAAAAAATTGTTATCTTGTGGAATAAAACCCAAATTTGTTCATACAGCGAACTCTGCTGCAAGTGTTCTATATCCTGAAAGCTATTTTAACATAATACGTCCAGGATTGATAATTTATGGATTAAAACCTTTTGATAAAGTAGATAAATATATTGATATACATCCTGTTTTGTCATTGAAAAGCAAAATCGTTTTTCTTAAAACTTTACCAAAAGGGGAATATATAAGTTATTCAAAAACATATGTTACAAAGAAGAAAACAAAAGTTGCTACTATACCTATTGGTTACGCAGACGGATTGTTGAGAAAGTTATCAAACAAAGGTAAAGTTTTGATAAAAGGGAAGTTTTGTAACATAATAGGACGGGTAACAATGGATATGATAATGGTAGATGTTAGCAATATTAAAGATGTGAAAGTTGGTGACGAAGTAGTACTTATTGGAGAACAGTTTGGTAAACAAATTTTTGTAGAAGATATAGCAGATCTGTGTGAAACAATAAATTATGAAATAGTAACATTGTTATCCAATCGTATACCAAGAATTGTTGTATGAAAAAAATTTTAGTAGGATTAGGCCAATATTTTTTGTTTATATACGAAACTTTTATTGGTTTGTTTATCCTTCCATTTGAAAAACAGATTTTTGTTTACGAAATCTATAAGATAGGTATAAAGTCGCTCCCTGTATGCGTGATGACAAGTTTAGCTGTGGGCATGGTGTTAGCATTGCAGACGGGTATGGCGTCAATATCGGTATTAAACGAGCCTGCATATATAGGTACTGTGCTAACATTTTCGTTAATTAAAGAACTAGGTCCGATGTTGACTGCAGTAGTTTTAGTAGGACGTGTTGCTGCTGCTATAACTGCTGAGATAGGTACTATGCGTGTTACCGAACAAATTGACGCTATGTATACTTTAGGGACAGATCCTATTAAATATCTAATTATACCACGAATTTTAGCTTTTACTGTTGTATTACCAATTCTTACAATAATCAGTAATATAATAGGTATTACTGGTGGTGGGATAATAAGTTATCTACGGTTTGATATACCATCAACGATATATATTAGAGATTGTTTAGATTATTTGTATTTAGATGATTTTTTTCACGGCTTGATAAAATCAATTATTTTTGGTATAATTGTCTCAACTATTGCATGCTACAAAGGTTTTTATACTGAAGGTGGAGCTGAAGGTGTAGGAAGAGCTACTACAAGTTGTGTTGTAATATCAATAGTGTGTTTACTTATAGGAGATTATTTTTTATCGTCGTTATTGATAGCATTAGGTATTGGATAAAGATTGTACCATTACTTTTTTATGTAAGATTTCTAAATGATAAAAATAATAAATTTATACAAATCGTTTGGTAATGTTTCTGTCTTACAAGGAATAAATCTTGAAATTTATGATGGTGAAACTATTACTATAATGGGTGGTAGTGGCCAAGGAAAAACTGTGTTGTTGAAAAATATTGTTGGGCTGTTAAAACCTGATAGAGGTAAAATTATTGTCGACGGGGTCGATATTACTACTGCTGATAAAAAAACTTTGCTTAATGTTCAAAAAAAGTTTGGTTATTTGTTTCAAGGGGCAGCTTTGTTCGATTCAATGACGGTATTTGAAAACATAGCATTCGGACTCAGAAATTATAATCTTTCACAAGAAGAGATTGAACATAGAGTGAGGTTGTATTTAAGTTATGTAGATTTAGAAGGGATAGAAAACAAGTATCCGTCAGAACTTTCAGGCGGGATGAAAAAACGTGTTGCGTTAGCACGTGCTGTTGCATATAATCCACAATATATTCTGTATGATGAACCAACTACGGGATTAGATCCACAAACTGCAGAAACTATTACTGATTTAATAATAAACTTGCAGAAAAAACTTAATGTAACATCTATTGTAGTTACACACGATTTGAAAGCAGCACTAAAAGTTTCGCAACGTATTGCATTTTTGTCTGAAGGAAGGATTGTTACTATTCAAACACCAGAGGAAGTTTTAAAGTCAGAACATCCGTTAGTGAAAGAATTTGTTTCTGCTGCTGTGATAAAAATATGAAAAAAGAGTTTGCGGTAGGTCTGTTTTTATTTATCGGACTTTTAATTTTTGGTTTATCAATTTTTGTTATCAAAGATGTAAGGTTACAAAAAGGGTATAGATTAAACTTGTATTTTGACAATATTGGCAACCTTGCGGAACGTGCTTGGGTACGTATGCGTGGAGTAAATATAGGAAGGGTTGAAAAAATTGATATTGCTGAAGATAAAGCAAAAGTTGTTGTCTGGATTGATTCAAAAATAAAACTTTATAAAACTACAAAAGCAAAGATTACATCTACAGGTGTGTTAGGTGTAAAGTATGTAGAAATTATTCAAGGTGAGAAAACATCTGAGTATTTTAAAGATGGTGATAGTATATATAACACAGAAAGTGTTGTTTCAATAGACGACGCTTTGTCACAAGGGATCGAAAGTTTGAAACAGTTTGCTGATTTGTTGTCAAGTTTATCAAAAGAAAAAGATCTAAGTAAAAAATTAAACGATATATTTTCCAATCTTGATGAACTTTCTAAAAAAATTAATAATTCTGTTGATGAACAACAGGTTAAAAAGACTATACAGAATATACAAGTTGCAGGTGAAAATTTGAATACATTTTTAACTGATACAAAACAAGATGTTAAATCAGCAGTGCTTATTTTGAAAAATGTTAGTGAAAAACTTGATAAAATTGTTGATAATATATCTTCAACACAAACCATTGTAGGACAAATTGTTTCAGATAAAGAATCAGCAGAAAAGTTTGCTCAAACAATGTCGTCAATAAAACTTGTTGCTGAAAAAGCTGATAAAACTTTAAATAGGATCAATATGTTTACTACATACTGGGATTACAGATTTAGATATGATACGAAAAACAATGTTGCAAAAAATGATATTGGAATAGAAGTTTATCCTAGACAAACAAAATTTTATTATCTTGCAGTAAACAATATCTCACTTGAAGATGAATTTAGCGAAGAAAAAAATAACACTGTATCAATAGGTATAGGTGGAACTTTTTATGATAAAATAACTGTCTATGGTGGACTAATACGTTCGTATGGTGGTGTGGGTATGAGATTGTTTCCTTTGGGATATAAATCAAAACTTTTAGAATTTGGTGTGGAAACATATAATTTTTCAAAATCAAGGTCAACTCCACAGGTTGATCTATCTGCGAAATTGAAGCTGACAAGATGGTTGTATATAGGTACAAGATGTGAAGATGTTGCAACAGAAAGTAAGGTTAATACAATGTTAAATATAACATTTGAGGATGAAGATATTGCATATCTTTTAGGACTTATTGGACTTACATGGTAATACATATTTACAGTAATACTGAGGCTATAAAGTTATTTTTATAACATTGAATGTAGTTGTTTTATTGAGCAGGTTTTTTAAAACCGAAATTTTTTTGTCTTATCTAATTGAAGTTCATTAATAGTTAAAAATTTTTATCTTTTGGCAAAAAATTCATTCTGTATATTTAAATTTTTTTTGTTAAAAAATATATCTATGAAAAACAAAAAGAGTTTATTTTTTATTTTTTTGTTTTTGATTGGATGTGCTACTCAATTTACTTATTATTCAACATTAAAAAGTTTTATATTAAACGAAACTTTTGATAAAGCAGAAGGAATAATAGAAGAAAATAAGTTTAAAGAATATGGTGAAAAAAACGCTTTGTTGTATTGGTTAGACAAAGGTATAGTTCTACATTATGCGGGTAAGTATGAAGAATCAATCCTTGCGTTTGAAAAAGCAGAAAAACTTGCTGATGAACTTTATACAAAAAGTATTACTGAAGAAGCGTCAACTTTTTTAGTTTCTGATAATGAACGTTCGTATGCAGGAGAAGATTTTGAAAAAATATTTATCAATGTATTTCAAGCACTAAATTATTTGTTGTTAGGTAAATACGAAGACGCACTTGTTGAAGCAAGAAAGGTTGACCATAAACTTAAAACTTTACAGGTTGATTATGGTGGGAAAAATGTATATAAAGAAGATGCGTTTATGAGATATCTTACCGGGTTGCTGTATGAAATTCAAAACGAATTTAATGACGCGTTTGTATCATATAGAAAAGCTATAGAAGAATATTCAACAAACAAAAAAATTTATTCTTTTGAAATACCACAAGATTTACTTTTACGTTCATTTAAAGTAGCAAAAAAATTAGGATTTAAAGAAGAGTTTGATGAAATTTCGTCAAAATATAAACTTGGTTTTAACTACAAAGATTTTAAATTTGAATCAAAAGAAGCAGAAGCAATTATTTTTTGTTATCTTGGTTTTGCACCGTATAAAATTGATCATTACATAGAGGTAACCTTTGGTGAAGGATGGATGTATGTTGGTAGTATACAGGTAGCAGGTGATGCACAAAAAGATGTACAAAAAGCGAGACAAATTGCTCGTTCTATTGCATCAAATGAGCAATTTTTAGTTGCATTTCCAAAATTTGTGCCTTCAGATAATAAAACTAAATATGCAATAGTTAATGTTTATGATGATAAAAACAACAAAATTTTGTCTCAAAAAACATATCTTGTAGAAGATATTGAAACAATAGCTATAAAAAATCTTGAAGACAAAATTGCAAAAATAAGAATAAAAGCAATAGCACGTGCTGCTATAAAATATGCTTTATTAAGAGAAATAACTGCTAAATTAACTGAAAAATCTGATGATACTACAAGATGGTTAGTAAAGAAAATGTTGCAGACAGCTGCAGCTGCTACTGAACAAGCAGATAAACGTTCCTGGAGAACATTGCCAAAGGAAATACAAATAGCTAATTTACAGTTAAAACCTGGTGTTTATAATTTTGAAGTTCTTTTTTATGATAAGGATAACAATTTGTTACAAAAAAAGAGTTATCCAAACATAAAGATAAATCCTGGTAAAAAAACTTTTCTTATTTCAAGATGTCATCTATGAAATTTAAAAAATTCATTTTGTTGGTTTTAATATCAAACCTTCCATTTTCTTGTGTAACAACAAGACCACCGTTATGGGTTAAAGAATTTGGCCAACGAACTTTTTCAAAAGACGGTATTGAAGGGATAGGTTTTGCAAAGTTTGATAAAAAAAATAAAGCAACTTTACTCGAAGCACGACATTCTGCTTATAACGAAGCAATAAAAAATCTTGCAATAAAACTTAAGACAGAAGTAAAAGGTGTTATACAACACAAAATGGAAGACAAAATTTCATATGTTAACAAAAAATATCAACAACAAGCTACAGACCAAATTGATAGTTTAACAAATGTTATGTTTGAAACTTTGTTAGGAAGAAAGTATTTTGAGGAATATATAGATTACAAAAATTCTCTTTATTGGGTTTATGTATGGACAACAAAAGCAGAACTTTATCGTGTGATAGAAGAAGAATTACAAAAACAAGAGTTACAAAATACTGCTGTGATTAAGTCGGCAATAAAACAACTTAAAAGTGTTGATGAGTATATATCAAATGGTAGTATAAGTTCTGCGGTATCGTTGTTGTCACAAATTAGTTCACAACTTAAAGAAATCAAAGGGATTTATGTTGTAGACAAAATTGATAACATAACTTTATATTTTGATGTACAAAACAAATTGAATAAATTGTTGTCGTCGTTTAGTATGACTTCTTTAACTTCAACAAATATTGAGACAATTTTAGGACCGCAGAATAGTTTAGAACTTGTTATTAAATGTGAACTAAATTATGATAAAAAAGTTATCTCTGTTAGGTCTTTACCTTTGAAAACAAAAGTTGTTAAAGGAAATGTAGAACTACAAAATGTTACTGTTACAGATGCTGATGGTGTTGCAAGAATTAAGATTTATAACTTGATTGCAAAAGAAAATATTGTTGAGGTATTAGTTGATACTGAAAGTTTTACACAACAAGACAAAAATATAGATTATTTTTCTAATTTTAAAATTGTTTATCATATTTTTGCAAAAGAGTTAAAGGAAATAAAAAAGTTTGTAGTGGAAGTTAGATATAAAAATACTGGTTTGGTTGATTTTATAAAATCTCAACTTGTCTCTGGTTTAAAAATCCAAGGGTTTAACATAGTAGATTTTGATAATGCAGATTATGTAATTTATGCTACGGTTGATACAGAATATATAGGTGATAAAATAACATTACCCGATGGGACACAGAAAACTTTTGCTGAAATATATTCTGGTAATATCTCTGTTGAGATAAAAGATGTTAAAACACAGAGTGTACAATTAAGTAAATCTTATACAGCACTAAAAGGTTTTGGTAGGACAAAAAAAGAGGCTGAAGAAAATTTGATAAAAAAATTAGTTGACACATCAGTTGAGTTTATAAATTCTAATTTTTGATATTATTAAAGTAAAATTGTTTATGAAAGAAAAAATAAAATCTATTAACTCTTGGTATTTTGGCGAGTTTGGTGGTAGGTTTATACCAGAAACGTTATATTATTGTCTTGATGAACTTGAACAAAGTTATAACAAATATATAAAAGACAAAAAGTTTTTGTCTGTTTTAAACAATTATTTAACTTACTATGCTGGTAGACCTACACCACTTTATTTTGCAAAAAATTTGTCAGAATATTGTGGATTCAAAATTTATCTTAAGCGAGAAGATTTGTGTCATACAGGCGCACATAAAATTAATAACACTATAGGACAAGTTTTGCTTGCTAAGTTTATGAATAAAAAACGTATCATTGCTGAGACAGGCGCGGGACAACACGGTGTTGCAACGGCAACAACTTGTGCACTTTTTAGTATAAAATGTGTTGTATATATGGGCGAAGAAGATGTTAATAGACAAGAAATAAATGTTTATAGAATGAAACTTCTTGGAGCTGAAGTTGTCCCAGTGAAGTCAGGATCAAAAACTTTGAAAGATGCAATAAACGAATGTTTACGAGATTGGGTCACAAATGTTAAAGATACTTTTTATGTCATAGGTTCAGTAGTAGGTCCACATCCTTATCCTTTGATTGTGAGAAACTTCCAGTCAGTTATTGGAAAAGAAACAAAGAAACAAATCCTTAAACTTGAAAAAAGATTACCTGACTATTTAGTTGCATGTGTAGGTGGTGGGTCAAACGCAATGGGTTTGTTTTCGCCATTTTTTTATGATAAAAAAGTTAAAATGATCGGTGTTGAAGCAGCAGGTAAAGGTTTAAATACCAATCTTCATGCTGCAACTTTAGCAAGAGGTAAAGTTGGCGTTCTTCACGGGATGAAAACTTATGTTTTAGTTGACAAAAATTGTCAAGTGCAAACAACACATTCTATTTCAGCAGGGCTTGACTATCCAGCAGTTGGTCCCGAACATAGTTATTACAAATCAATAGGTAGAGCAGAATATGTTTCAGCAGACGATAATACAGCTTTATTTGGTTTTGATATTTTATCAAAACTTGAAGGTATAATCCCTGCGTTAGAACCTGCACATGCAATTGGTTGGGTAGTTAAAAATAAGAAAAAGTTTTCTTCATCTGACATTGTAGTAATTTGTCTTTCTGGCAGAGGGGATAAGGATGTTGATATTGTAAGAAAAGTAATTTTGTGAAAGTTATCCTATGTCTGATTTACTTAAGTATCTAACTATTCTCGGCAAGAAAGAATATGTTAAGAAAAATTATAATCTTGAAAACATTAAGATAACCTTAGATTATCTTTCTAACCCACAGGATAAAATAAATAATGTTGTCCATATCACAGGAACTAACGGAAAAGGTTCTACTGCAGTATATACTTCAGTAATACTTAATTCTTTAGGATACAAAGTAGGACTTTATACCTCGCCACATATTTATGATGTTACAGAAAGAATACAAGTTAATGGTGAACCAATTAGTTATCCAAAGTTAAAAAAATATCTGGAAGTTATATATTCTGCTGTACCTAAAAAATTGTTTTTAAAATTAACATATTTTGAACTATTAACTTGTGTTATGTTTCTATATTTTTATAATGAACAAGTAGATTTTGCAGTTCTTGAAGTAGGTCTTGGGGGGAGACTTGATGCAACTAATGTAGTTTCAAAAAGTATCGTCTCGTGTATAACAAGTATTTCTTTAGACCATACAGAAGTTTTAGGGAAAACAGAGTTTGAGATATTAAAAGATAAATCTGCTATAATAAAACCTAACTCAGTTTTTATCTGTGGTGATGTAAAAGAAAAATTGAAGGATTACTTGTATAAACTTTGCAAAAAACTGAACACAAAGTTTGTCTATGTACCAAAAGAGATATGTAAAATATCGTTAGATTTTAAAAACTGGCAAACATTTTGTCAAGTAAAAGATGATAAAAAAATTTTTAAGTTCACATTACCTGTTTGTTCCTTAGTTCAACCATATAATGTTTTGTTAGCAATAAAAATTGTTGAAGAATTAAACAAGATGAATCTCGTAAAAAATTTTGATTATAAAAAAATATCACAAATAATCAAACATGTTCAAATTCCTTTTAGAATGCAAAAAATAAAATATAAAAATTTAGATATTGTTATAGACGGGGCACATAATCCTGCTGCTGTTGAAAATTTTGTAAACACATTGCTAATGTCTCCTTACGAAGATATTGTTATATGTTTCACCATAATGAAAGAAAAAGATTATAAATCTGTGATTAAAACTTTAGCAAAACTAAAAGGTAGAATAGAAAAATTTGTTATTTATAGGATTCCTATAAGACGTTGTCAAAAACTTAGTTTGATATATAATGAAGCTAAGAAATACTTTGGTAATAAAACAATGAAATTTTGTAAAATTTCAGAAATGTTGAAGTATTTTGAAAAAAATTGTAATAAAAACAAAATTTTTTTTATAGGAAGTTTTTATATTTCAAAAGTTTTCAAAAAATGAAAAACGATATTGTTTACGATGTGGTTATAATAGGAGCAGGACCAGCGGGACTATCAGCTGCAATTTATACTTCACGAGCATTGTTAAAAACATTGGTGTTAACTTCGTTTACTTATCCTCCACAAGTAGTGCTTACTGATATAATAGAGAATTACCCCGGCTTCCCAGAAGGAATAAATGGGTTTGATCTTATTGAACAAATGAAACAACAAGCTGAAAAGTTTAAAACAGAATTTCTTAACTCTGAAGTAATAAAAATTGAACAAAAAGAAAAAAAGTTTTTAATCCATACTCAAGATGATGTTATAGAAACAAAATCTGTAATTGTTGCTACTGGAAGAAGAAGTAAAAAGTTAGGTGTTGGAAATGAAGAAAAGTTTATAGGTAAAGGAATCTCATATTGTGCAGTATGTGATGCTCAATTGTTTAAAGATAAAATAGTAGCAGTAGTTGGCGGTGGAGATACTGCGTTTACTGAAGCAATTTATCTTACTAAATTTGTTAAAAAGTTATATCTTATCCATAGAAGAAAAGAATTTCGTGCTACAAAAATTCTTCAAGAACAACTTAAACAAAAGAATAATGTTGAGTTTTTAACACCATATGTTATTGATAAACTAATTGGTGAAGAAAAAATTTCTGGAGTATTAATAAAGAATGTTGAAACACAAAATGCAAAAGAAATATTTTGTGATGGTGTGTTTGTATGTGTAGGTCATTTGCCAAATACTGAGTTTTTAAAAGGTATCGTAAATTTAGATGAAGAAGGATATATAATTACGGACGAAAATTTACAAACTTCAGTAAGTGGAATATTCGCATGTGGTGATTGTAGAAAAAATTCTGTGAAGCAAGTTATTTGTGCAGCAGCTGAAGGTGCTAAAGCTGCACTTTCTGCAGTAGAGTTTTTAGAAAGAAATTTTAGCGGGTAAGGAGGATGTCAAGATGATATTTTTTGAAAAAATGGCGATGGAGGGTAAACTTTTAGTGTTTACATTACTCTTTTTAATTTGGCATGGATTGTATAAACTTTTAAATCCCAAAATGGAAGATAACAACATAAGAGGAAAATTTGTTGTTTTACATACATTATTAGGTTTTATTGGTGGAGGACTTATAGGTTTGGTGTTAAGTACATTTAGTGGACAAATAGAAATACAAACAAACTATGCGTTAGCAGTTGGTGTTATTTTATCCATTGTATTTTTGATATATAGTTTGTATGTGAGGAAAGAAAAGATTGCAAAAATTTTGCATTCAGATCTTGATTGGGGACAAACTGGATGGTCAACATTAGCTGTTGTAGCTGTTATAATGTATTGTTTTATACAAGCGTTTAAAATACCAACTGGTAGTATGAGAATGACATTACTTGAAGGAGACCATTTGTTTGTTAATAAATTTATTTACGGGATAAGAATACCATTAACAGATAAAAAAATTTTGAAAATAAAAGAAATAAAAAGAGGAGATATAATAGTGTTTACTTGTCCACCAACAGCTCTTACTGAAGAAGAAAGAGAAAAAAATATTCAGAAAGATTTTATCAAACGTTGTGTTGGTCTTCCAGGAGATAAAATAGAAATTAGAGATAAAGTTTTATATGTTAATGATATACCACAGAAAGAACCTTATGTAAACTTTGAAGATGAAGATAATATTTACCAAACATTTAAGTTTTATAAGACACAGCAAGAATATCAACGTGCTTGGGAACAAGGAAGGTTTACAGAATTATCTCCTGCGCTTGTACGAGATAATTTTGGGCCTGTAATAGTACCACCAGGATGTTATTTTGTTTTAGGTGATAACAGAGACAAATCTTTTGACAGCAGGTTTTGGGGGCCATTAGAAGAAAAATATATAAAAGGTGCTCCATTGATTGTTTATTGGCCGCCTAACAGAATAAGAATTCCACGATGAAAAAAGTGAGAAAGTAAAAAGGAGATATGATATGGCTGTAAAATGGTTGATAATAGCAATTTTGTTTTTTATCATTGAGATTTTGACCCCAGGTGTGTTTTTATTCAGTTGTTTCAGTATCGGTGGAGTACTCGCTGCAATTGTCAGTTTGTTTAGTAAATCATTGATACTTCAATGTGTAATTTTTGCTATAGTATCTATTTTGTCAATATATTTTTTAAGACCGTTGCTAATGAAACTTTTGGTTCCTTTAACAATCAAATCTAATGTTGACAAATTAGTTGGTGCAACAGGTATAGTTATTGAAAAAATTGATGGTAAAAAAGTAATGGGGATAGTGAAAGTGAATAACGAACTATGGCGTGCTGTTGCTGAAAATAACGAAGTTATAAATGTTGATGAAGAGATTGTTGTTTTAAAAGTAGAAGGTGCTCACTTAGTTGTAAAAAAAGAGAAGTTAAATTAAACCAAATTTTTTTAATATAGCACTTGCAGCTTTCTTGCCCATACCCATTGCTTCTATGATTGTCCCTTCACCACCAACAATATCACCACCTGCGTAAACGTTTTGTATAGAAGTTTCCATTGTTTCAGGATTAACAATTATATCACCCCATTTGGTTGTTTTTAATTCTGGAACAGTATCAGATAAAGTTTGATTTGCTTTAAGACCAATAGCAACAATTACCAAATCTGTATATATTATAAACTCTGAACCTTCAATTGGGACAGGCCGTCTTCTGCCAGATTCGTCTGGTTCACCAAGTTCACATTTCAAACATTTAACACCTACAACTTTACCTTCTTTATCACCAATGAATTCTATTGGTTGGACTAAAAATTGAAATTCAACACCTTCTTCTTTTGCATGTTCAATCTCAACTTTTCTTGCAGGCATCTCTAATTCTGTCCTACGATATAAAACGGTTACTTTGCCATTAGTTATAAAATTTATCTTTTGCATTCTTAACGCAACACGTGCTGCATCCATTGCTGTATTACCACCACCGATGACTACTATGTTTTTGCCAACATTTACCGGCGTATGATATTGTGGAAACTTGTCCGCATGCATAAGGTTTACCCTGGTAAGATATTCGTTTGCAGAATATATATTTATTAAATTTTCACCTTTTATATTGAGCCAAGTTGGTGCGCCAGCTCCTGTACCAATAAAAATAGTATCATATGTTTTTTTAAGTTCATAAAAACTAATAGTTCTACCAATAATAACACCAGCATAAAATTTTACACCATAGTTTGTTAAAAGGTTTATTTCATAATTTAACACATCGCGAGGTAGCCTAAATGTAGGAATACCATAAGATAAAACACCACCTAAGGTGTGTAATGCTTCAAAAACATCAACTTCAATCCCATATCTAGCAAGTTCGCCTGCTACTGTTAAACTTGCTGGTCCTGAACCTACACACGCAACTTTTAAATTAGTTTTTTTATTTGTTTGCTGAAGATTTGAAATTAAATTATGTTTCCTTGCATAATCACCAACAAAACGTTCAAGTAAAGGTATATTTATTGCATTTTCTGACGCATAAGGTAAGTTTTTTGGAGTAAATATACATAATTTCCTACACTGATACTCTGCAGGACATACTCTACCACAGATTGAAGGGAATCTGTTTTTCTCATAAATTGTTTCAAAAGCGCCTTTATAATCTTTTTGTGTGAGTTGGTAAATAAACTTTTTTATATCAATTCCTACGGGACAACCAGAAATACATCTTGGGTTCTTACATTGGATACAACGCGATGCTTCTTCTAACATTTCTTCTTCTGTGTAACCGGAAACAACTTCATCAAAATTTTTTGTACGTAATTCAACAGGAAGTTCTTTTGGTTTAACTAAATTTTTTGCCATTTTTAGAAAGAAATATTTATAAGTTATAGAAAGATAATGAGATAATTATTTTTTCCTTCTATCACCCATTCTGCGGTCAGAACCACTTCGTCGTTCAAAAGGTACCTCAGGCCCACCAACAAGTTTGCTCATCCACCTGCGGTCAGTACCACTTCTTCGTTCACCTTTTCTTCTTTCTACTACAGGTTGTTCTTTTTCTTTTTTCTTTTCTATTATTTCCTTTATTTTTTTTATTATTTTTTTTACCATTGTATTTTACCTCGCGGTTCGGAAATTTTGTAGATTGTCCACAACTTCATACAAATTTTAATTAAAAATTTCAACAACTGTTGGAAAAAATGTTAAATTTTGATATTTATTAAAATCTTATGAAAAACGAAATAATGAAAAGTGTTAAAATATTACCTACTGTAGGTAAAAAACGTGCATTGTATTTGAATAAGTTGGGAATTTATACTATTGAAGATTTGTTATATTATTTACCACGAGAAATACAAGATAGAAGAAGTTTATCTTCTTTTGACGAATATCGTACAAATTTATCTCCATCACAGAAATTAACTGTTATTGGTAAAGTTATCTTTTCTAACACTGTTGTTGCAAAAAATAATCTGGGTATATTCAAAGTTGTAATAGAAACATTAACAAAACCATCTGCTATTCTAACATTAGTTTGGTATAAAAAACTTAATCGTAGATACGATGTGTTCGCTACTTTGAAAAAACAGTTACAAAAAGATAAAAATGATATTGAAAAATATATTATAGCTTATGGTAAAGTTTCGGATATAAAAACAAGATTTCCTGAAATAAATGTTGAAGATTATGAAATTATTGACAATCTAAATGAAGATTCTATCCATGCAAACAGGTTGGTTCCTATATATTCATTAACAGAAAATATTTCTCAACAATGGTTTCGTGAACTTATGTATAACACTTTAAAAATGTTTACCTTGGAAGAATATTTACCAAAAAAAATTTTAGTTAAGGAAGGTATGTTTGAAATCAATACTGCAATAAAAAATGTTCATTTTCCTGACACTTGGCAGTTATATGCAGAAGCAAGAAAAAGGATTCTTTTTGACAAGTTTTTGTTTTTACAACTTGCTGTTAACAAAGTTAAAAAAAATATAGTTTCAAAACCTAAAGTTGGGAAATATGAAATTAAGAAAACATTACTTACACCTTTTAAAGAAAAACTCAAAAGTTTAATACCAAACTTTGACTTTACAAAATCACAAAAAAAAGTTATTAACGATTTATTCAATGATATGTTGGATACAAAACCTATGAACCGTTTGTTAATAGGCGAGGTTGGTTGTGGAAAAACACTTGTTGCGGTATGTTGTGCACTACTTGCAGTAGAAAATGGATACCAAGTAGCATTTATGGCTCCTACTGAAATTCTTGCAGAACAACATTATTACAATATTTTAAGTTATGTAGAAGGTTTGTATAACCCTTTGAAGAATTCTTATGTTAAAGTAACAAAGTTAATAGGTAAAATGGCAAAAAAAGAAAAAGAGGTAATTTTGCACAAGATAAGTTCTGGAGAGATAGATATCGTAGTTGGTACACACGCTTTAATTGAAGAAAATGTAAAGTTTAATAATTTATCTTTAATAATAGTTGATGAACAACACAAGTTTGGTGTACTACAAAGAAAAAAGTTGTATGAAAAATCAGTATTACCAGATGTATTAATTATGACTGCAACTCCAATACCAAGAAGTTTAGCAATGACATTATATGGAGAACTTGATATTTCAGTAATTACAGATCTTCCATTTGGGCGAAAACCTGTTAAAACTTTCTATTATGATATTGAGAATTATGATTGGGAATTAGTGTTGGAGAGGTTAAAAAATAAAGAAAAAGTTTATATAGTATATCCAATTATTTACGAGACAAAACTTGAATTAAAAACTTTAGTTGAGGAATATGAAAAACTTTCTAAGACAGTGTTTAAAGATTTTTCATGTGGGATACTACATGGACGAATGAAAACTCACCAAAAGGAAGAAGTAATGAGAAAATTTAAAGATGGAAAAATACAAGTTTTGTTCTCAACTACAGTGATTGAAGTTGGGATAGACATCCCTGATGCTACTGTTATAGTGATTAACCATGCGGAACGGTTTGGGTTAGCACAACTACATCAGTTAAGGGGACGTGTTGGAAGAAGTGATTTACAGTCGTATTGTATTTTGTTAGGCAAAATAACTACACCAGAAGCTGAGGAAAGAATTAAGACTATGCTTGAAACAAATAATGGGTTTGAAATAGCAAAAAAAGATTTATTAATTCGTGGACCAGGTAATATATTTGGTACTTTGCAACATGGTAAAACAGAGTTTTCTTTTGATGAAATATTAAATTATACTGATTTGTTAACAAAAGCAAAAGAATATGCTAAAAAAATAGTTTTTGATAAAGAATTTAAAGACGAAGATCTTAGCTTATTGTTTAAAAAAGTATATTCAAAATATGCAAAAGATTTTCCATTAGCTTCGGTTGGATAACTAATATGAAAATTTTATGTGATGTAGGTAATACTTATACAAAGATTCTTATAATTTCAGAAAGAATTAGGTATTTTAAGATAAAAACTTCAAGATTCTTGTTTTTTATTGAAAAATTTAAAACAGCAGATATTTTTGTTTCAACTGTGGTAGATGAAATTAAAACTGGATTAAAACGAAAGTTTAAAAAAATAAAATTTTTTACATATAAAGACTTGTCAAAATTTATCAAAATAAAATATGATACTAAAAACTTAGGAACAGATAGAATAATTTCTGCATTTTGTTGTAAAGAACTTTTTGGTGAAGAAATTGTGATAGTGTCTTGTGGCAGTACTATAGTTTTGGATTATGTGAACAAAAATTGTGAATATGTTGGTGGAGAAATTTTCCCAGGAATAAAAATGTTAACAAAAGTTTTATATCAATCAACTTCAAAATTACCATTAGTAAAAAAAATAGCAACATCTAAATTGATAGGAAAAAATACTCAAGAATGTATATCCGCAGGAGTTATAAACTTTTGTGCCTCAGGGATTAAAAATTTTATTAATGTTTTAAATCCAAAAACTGTGGTTGTTACTGGTGGTGATGCTAACTTGTTTTTTAAGAATTTGGAACACGATAATAAATACGAAATTAACAATCTTGTTCTTTTAGGTATTACATTATGGGGATATTACAAAAATATATTTTCCAAAGAAGAAATTAAAAAAATTTTGAATTTTAAGAAAATTTTTTACATATCTTGACATTCAAAGAAAAATTTTGTAAATTTTTGAAACCTCTTGTTTCAAAATTGCATCATTTAAATTAAAGAGACAACCCTGTTAACTAATCTACAATCTAATCCTAAAAAAATAAAATTTATTAACAAAGGAGGTGATGGCTGTATGAAAGTGAAACCATTAGGTGATAGAGTGTTAGTTAAACCTATTGAAGAAAAAGAAGTTAAAAGAGGGAATATTATTATACCAGATACTGCAAAAGAAAAACCTCAACAAGGTGAAGTTATAGCTGTAGGCAAAGGAAAAGTAACTGAAGATGGTAAAGTTATTCCTATGGAGGTAAAAGTTGGAGATAAAGTACTCTATGGTAAATATTCAGGTACAGAAATCAAAATTGATGGTGTAGAATATTTAATTTTGCATCAGGATGATATTTTGGGAATTATAGAAGAATAAAAAATCTTTAAAACAAAAACAAAAATGAAAACAATTTAATTTTTATTAAAAGGAGGTGATGACTATGGCGAAACAAATTATATACGGAGATGATGTAAGGAAAGCAATAAAAAATGGTGTTGACAAACTTGCAAATGCTGTTGGTGCAACATTGGGTCCAAGAGGTAGGTATGTTTTGTTGGAAAGGAAATTTGGTTCTCCAACAATAACAAATGATGGTGTGACCATTGCAAAAGAAATTGAACTTGAAGATCCAAACGAAAATATTGGTGCACAACTTGTTCGCGAAGTTGCCTCAAAAACAAACGATGTTGCAGGTGATGGTACCACAACAGCTAGTGTTTTAGCCCAGGCTATCATTACTGAAGGGTTAAGAAATATTGCAGCGGGTGCTAATCCTGTACATATAAAAAGAGGGATCGATAAAGCTACTGCTGCAATTGTCGCTGAATTAAAAGCAATGGCAAAACAAGTTAAAACAAAAGAAGAAATTGAACAAATAGCTACAATTTCTGCTAATGATAAAGAAATTGGTAAACTCATTGCTGAAGCTATGGATAAAGTTGGTAAAGATGGTGTTATAACTGTTGAAGAAGGAAAATCTGCTGAAACAACACTTGAAGTTGTTGAAGGTATGCAATTTGACCGTGGGTATATATCTCCGTATTTTATAACTGACGCTGAACGTATGGAAGCAGTATTAGAAGATCCTTATATAATAATTACTGACAAAAAAGTGTCAGCAATGAACGATTTACTTCCTTTGTTAGAACAAATTGCGCAGTCAGGCCGTTCGTTCTTGTTAATTGCTGAAGATGTTGAAGGAGAAGCGCTTGCAACATTGGTAGTTAACAAACTTCGTGGTACATTAAGATGTTGTGCTGTTAAAGCTCCTGGTTTTGGTGACAGAAGAAAAGAAATGTTGCAAGATATTGCAATTTTAACCGGTGGTGAAGTTATATCTGAAGAAAAAGGTGATAAATTAGAAAAAGCTACTCTTGATAGATTAGGTAGTGCAAGACGTGTTGTGGTAGATAAAGAGAATACTACTATAGTAGGTGGTGCGGGAGATAAAGAAGCTATTAAAAAGAGAATCGCTCAAATTAAGAAACAGATTGAAGAAACTAAGTCAGATTATGATAGAGAAAAACTTCAAGAGAGATTAGCAAAACTTGCTGGTGGTGTAGCTGTGATTAATGTTGGAGCACCAACTGAAGCTGCAATGAAAGCTAAAAAGTTTAAAGTTGAAGATGCAATGCATGCAACAAGAGCAGGGGTAGAAGAAGGTATTGTTCCAGGTGGTGGTGTTGCTTTGTTAAGAGCAAGAGAAGCTGCTAAAACAAAAGTTAAAGCTGAAGATTTGGATGAACAAACTGGTATTAATATTGTTTTCCGTGCAGTAGAAGAACCAATCAGAAGGATTGCGAAAAATGCTGGATTTGAAGGTTCAATAGTTGTAGAAAAAGTTCTTACAGAAAAAAATCCAAATTTTGGGTTTGACGCAGAAAAAGGTGAATATGTTGATATGATAAAAGCTGGTATTGTAGATCCTGTAAAAGTTGTTCGTACAGCTTTAGAAAATGCTGCAAGTATTGCTGGATATTTGTTAACTTCTGAAGTGATAGTTACTGAGATACCAGAAAAGAAAGAAAAATCTACGCCAATGCCACCTGAGTATTAATAATGTAAAACAGTGTGAATAGTTAGGATTTGTGGTTTAAATCTTTTTGCTGAGTTCATAATAATTGAAGTAAATAGGGTAGGAGATTTTGTCTCCTACCCTATTTTTTATTTCTATTGTATTCCTCTTCATAATTTTATATTCTTTTTTATATTCTTTAGTTAAATAGTAAAATTTCTTTTGTTATGAACTACATTACTACATTTCTTTTTTCTTTTTTTATTTCGTTTTTATTAACTCCAATTTGTAGATTAATTGCTGTTAGTTTAAAAATTTTTGACTATCCTGTATCAGAAATTAAAATTCACAAAACACCAGTCCCTTATTTAGGCGGTTTGGCAATCGCAATAAGTTTTTATTTAACATTATTTTTGGTTAGAATAGCAACACATTTTCCAACAGGTACTTTATATTCATTGCGAGGGATAATCTTTGGTGGATTAATAATTATAATCATTGGATTAATAGACGATTTTAAATACAAAGGAATACATTTTACAACAAAATTTTTAGGTGAGATACTAGCTGCGTTGATTCTCATTCATTATGGTATAAAAATAAATTTTATCTCACCAAGCTGGTTCGCTTTAGCTATAACATTAACTTGGGTTGTTGGTATAACTAATGCGTTTAATCTTGTTGATGTAATGGACGGACTTTCTTCAGGCATTACTATAATCGCTAGTTTAGGTCTTTTCTTTGTTACAAAATATATTGAAGAAGAAATATATGTGAGTTATGCAGTGTTATCATTAGCAGGTGCTTGTTTAGGTTTTATTCCGTATAATCTCTCTAATAAATATAAAATTTTTATGGGAGATACAGGAGCTCTTTTCTTAGGTTTCGTATTATCTGCATTAACAGTAGGTGGGAAATATTCGTCAAATAACCATTTAGGTGTGTTATCACCTATAATAATTTTGTTAATACCGATTTATGAGACGTTTTTAATAAGTATTTTAAGATTAAGTCGTGGACAGTCTCCTTTTATTGGTTCTAAAGATCATTTTTCGTTAAGACTGTTGTCAATTGGTTTGCCAAAACATAAAGTTTTGTTGGTTACTTATACTATTGCTATATGTTTGGACATTATTGGAATATTAATTGTTTTGTCAAAGAATTTATATCTTCCTATAGTTTTAATTTTAGTCTTAGCCTTATTTGTTTTATTAACGACAAAATATTTAGTGAAAATAGAGGTTAAATGAAAGTTGTAATTTTAGGTGGTGGATTAACAGGTTTAACCTGTGCTTATGAATTACAGAAAAGAAAAATTGATTTTCTTGTTATTGAGAAAGAAAAAGAATTGGGTGGGTTGTGTAGGTCTGTAAAATTAAACGGTTTCATTTTTGATTATACAGGACATTTTTTACATTTCTCACAATCTGATAAGTTTGTTGAAGATTATATAAGATCATTGTTAAAAAATAATTTAGTAAAAATATATCGTAATGCAAAAATTTATTCTCAATATGCAATTACACAAAATAAACTTATTCCATTTCCTTTTCAGGCAAACTTGTCGTTTCTTGAGCCAAAGATAAGTAAACAATGTCTTTACGATCTTATTATAGCAAAACTTGAAGATAAAAAATCTGATAAAAATTTTAAAACATTGTTAATACAAAATTTTGGTAGAGGTATAACAGAATATTTTTTTGAAAAATACAATACAAAGCTATGGGAAACAAGATTAGAAAGAATTACAACTTCATGGGCAAAAAAGTTTGTTCCTTTACCTGATGTAGAAGATATTTTATCAAGATTTATAGGCGAACAACAAAATAAAGAGTATGGATACAATATAGTTTTTTATTATCCTAAAAGTGGTGGGATACAGTCATTGATTGATAGTATCTCAGTTTTGGTTGATAAAAAAAACATAGTTACTAATGCAGAAGTAACAGAGATTGATTATTTGAAAAAGAAAGTATATTTTTTAAACAAAAATAAGATAAATTCTGTTGATTATGATATTTTGATTTCTACGATCCCATTGGTAGAATTTATTGCGAGGAGTAATTTACCGAAAAAATGTAAAGTTTATGCAAAAAAGTTAAATTATTCAAGTGTTTTATGTTTTAATATTGCTGTTAATAAACAGACAATGAAAGGTATTCATTGGATATACTTTCCTGAAGAAAATACTGAGTTTTATCGAATTGGGTTTTATCATAATATAAACAAAAGTTTAGTAAAAGATAATTGTGGCTCAATGTATGTGGAAATATCTATGAAAAATGGTGAAAAAGTAAATATTGATAAGACATATTCTAAAATTCTAAATCAGCTAATAAAGACAAAAATAATTGATTCAGAAAAACAAGTTTTGTTTTATAATTTACTCAAAATACCATTTGCTTATGTCATTTATGATAGCCATAGAGAAAAAGTTTTACCTTACATCTTTAATATTCTTGAAAAACATAAAATCTATTCCATTGGAAGATATGGTGCTTGGAAATATTCATATATGACTGAAAATATTAAGGATGCTGTTTTATTGATAAATCAAATTTTTAAAAATTAAGTTAAGATAATGAATAAAATCAAAGTTGTTCATATAATAACAAAACTTGAGTTAGGTGGAGCACAACAAAACACTCTTTATACTGTTGAACATTTAGATAAAACAAAGTTTGAAGTTTATTTATTGACTGGTTGTGGCGGTATACTTGATGAATCAGCGAAACTTCTTGCAAAAAAAAGTTTTGTAAAAGTGTATTTTATAAAAAATTTAATACGTGAAATAAATATTATTAGAGATATTTTAGCTTTTATAGAAATTTTAGAATTATTAGCTAAGATAAAACCTCAAATAATTCATACACATTCGTCTAAAGCTGGAATAATAGGTCGTTGGGCAGCGTTTTTCTTGAATTTTTTTACAAAAAAGAAGATAAAAATAATCCATACGTTTCACGGTTTTGCATTTAGTAGGTTTCATAATTTTTTTATAAGAAATTTTTATATATTTTTAGAATTTTTCACTGCGATTATCTCTGATAAATTAATTTTTGTTTCTTTAGATAACATTAAAACTGCAAAAAAATATAAAATGGGTTCAGATAAAAAATATATTCTTATTCGCAGTGGTATAAAGATAACTGATTTTTATAAAGCTTCTTTTGATAAAGAACTGAGGGAGAAAAAAAGAAGTGAACTTCAAATTTCTTTATTAGAAAAAGTTATAACAACAATAGGACCGTTTAAACCACAAAAAAATTTGTCTGATTTTATAAAGATAGCAAAAATTGTAGTAGAAAAACTTCCTCAACAAAAAATTAAGTTTTTGATTGCAGGCGATGGAGAACAAAGAAATAAATTGTTACGGATGACAAAAAAGTTGGGATTGGAAGATAAAATTAAGTTTTTATCATGGTATAAAGATATAAAAGGGTTGTTAGCAGCTACTGATATTTTTGTTATGACATCTTTATGGGAAGGACTGCCTAGGTCTGCTGTTGAAGCTTTAGTTGCTGGTATTCCTGTAGTAGCTTATGCAGTTGATGGGTTAAACGATATTGTAAGATCTGGTGAAAACGGATTTTTAGTACAACCAAAAGATTATAACACTCTTGCTGGATATATAGTATATCTTTTAAACCATAATGATATACTTGAGAAATTTAAAAAAAATGCTGTGGAAACTATTGAAAAAAGTTTTGATATTGATTATATGGTAATACAACAAGAAGAACTATATATCGGAGTTATACAAAATGAAAAAATATAATGTAACTTTGATACCAGGTGATGGAACAGGCCCCGAATTGGTAGATATTGTAAAAAAAGTTATACCTTATACAGGGGTAGAGATAAACTGGGAAGAAGTCGAAGCTGGAGAAACTGCACTTGAAAAATATGGTACTGTATTACCTCAAGAAGTGTTGGATTCTATTAAAAAAAATAAAGTTGCTTTAAAAGGGCCAATTACAACACCTATAGGTAGTGGGTTTAGGTCTGTAAATGTTGCTTTAAGACAAGAGTTAAATTTATATGCTTGTGTGCGACCATGTAAAATTTATCCTGGAGTGAAAACAAGATATGAAAATGTTGATATCGTAGTTATAAGAGAAAATACAGAAGATCTCTATGCAGGTGTTGAGTTTAAACAGTTTAGCGATGAAGCAAAGTATATTATTAATCTTAGTAAAGGTAAAATATTGGAAGACGCTGCAATCAGTATAAAACCAATCTCTATTACTGCAACGAAACGTATAGCTGAATTTGCGTTTAATTATGCTATTAAATATAATAGGAAGAAAATCACTGCTGTTACAAAAGCTAATATAATGAAATATACTGATGGTTTATTCTTTGAAGTATGTCGCGAAGTTGCAAAGAAGTATCCACAAATTGAATACGAAGAAAAACTTGTTGATAATATGTGTATGCAACTTGTTCAAAAACCAGAGTTGTATGATGTATTGTTACTACCAAACTTATATGGTGATATAATTTCTGATTTATGTGCAGGATTAGTTGGTGGGTTAGGTGTTGCACCAGGAGCTAATTATGGAGATAAATATGCATTGTTTGAAGCAGTACATGGTTCTGCACCGAGATATAAAGGACAAAACAAAGTTAATCCAACAGCGTTATTGCTTTCTGCAAAGTTGATGTTAGAATATTTAGGTGAGGTTGAAGCAGCAAAAAAGTTAGAAAATGCTATAGCTGAGGTTATCAAGGAAGGGAAAGTTGTAACTTATGATTTAGGCGGTAACGCAAAAAATTATGAGATGGCAGAAGAGATAATAAGAAAGTTGACAATAAGTTGATAAGTGAATATGTTGATGAGTAGATAAGTGTGTTGTGGTATAAGTTAAGTAAAACAGGTAAAAGGTTAGATGAAAATATCTATCGACAGAATAAAAAAAGAAAAAGAAGTATATTTAGACTATGAAGACGATCAATTTCAGAACAAACAATTAAGAGAGTCAACCAGAGGTCCTTTGAAAATAAAGTTTGTTATAAGTTTAGTTGGTAATACTAATGTCAGAATAAAAGGAGAAATTGAAGGAATTTTTGAACTTGTCTGTGATCGTTGTGCAGATAGTTTTTTACAAAATAAAAAAATAGAGTTAGATGAAATTTTTGAGTTAAGCAAAAAAGAGCTTTCGGATAGACTCGTAGATCTTGATTCTAAAGTGAGAGACATTGTAGTGATGAGTTTCCCTATAAAAATATTGTGTAATGAAAATTGTAAAGGTATTTGTTTAGGTTGTGGAGTAAATTTGAATAAAGAAAAATGTAAGTGTATAAATAAGTAAATAGGTGGATGGGTGAATGAGTTTATTAAGTTTGTTATTTTTTTTCAATTTAACTCTATAACTCGTTAACTCATTCACTCATCTACCCATTAACGTATTAACTATCATGGGGGTAAACTACTATGCCAAATCCAAAAAAACATCATACTCACTCAAGAACACGTATGCGTAGGGGTCAATGGATAATATCAGCACCAAATTTAGTCCGTTGTCCTCAATGTGGTTCATTTAAATTGCCACATAGAATTTGTCCAAATTGTGGTTATTACAAAGGTGAGTTATGGGTAAGTAAGAAAGAAAAAACTACAAAAGAAGAAACAGTATAATAATTAATATGTCAGTTTAATAGATATGAAAATTGTAGTTGACGCAATGGGTGGTGATAAAGATATTCCTGATATAAACATAGAAGGAGCATTACATTCACTTAAGGAAGTTGAAAATTTAGAAATAATATTAGTTGGACCACAAAAAATTATAGAAGAAAGGTTAGATGTTTTAAGCAAAAAATTCTTTTTAAAAAAATATTTTAAAAACTTAATGATAATAAATGCTGAAGAAGTTGTTTCAATGGAAGACCAACCATCAAAAGTATTAAGGACAAAACAAAATTCGTCAATAGCTGTTGCTATAAAATTGTTGAAAGATAATTTAGCCGATGGTTTTGTTTCAGCTGGCAATTCAGGAGTAATAATGGCATTTGCTTTAACACAACTTGGTACAGTGAAAAATGTTTCAAGACCAGCAATTGCTGCTGTCCTACCTACTTTAAATTCATCTTGTGTAGTCCTTGATGTAGGAGCAAATGTTGACTGTAAACCTTCACAGCTGGTAGAGTTAGCATATATGGGAAGTATTTATTCTGAATATATGTTAGGTAAAAAAGAACCAAAAGTTGCTCTTTTATCAATTGGTAGTGAAGATACTAAGGGTAACCAACAAGTTTTAGAAACATATAAAATTTTGAAACAAACAAAACTTAATTTTATTGGTAACATTGAAGGAAAAGATATACCATTTGGTGTAGCAGATGTTGTGATAACAGATGGTTTTGTTGGAAATATAATTTTGAAATTTGGTGAAAGTGTGTCAGAAATGTTGTTATCACTTATTAAACAAGCATTAAAAAAACATCCGTTTGCAATGTTGTCCTTACCTTTTGTATGGAATGTAATAAGAGATATTAGAAAAAAATTTGATTTTACAGAATATGGTGGAGCACCATTACTTGGTTTGGAGAAAGTTTGTATTATTTCTCATGGTAGGTCAAATGCTAAAGCTATAAAAAATGCAATAAAAGTTGCTACACAAATGGTTGAAAAAAAAGTTAATTTAATAATTTCAGAATATATGGAAAAAATTGTAATATGAAAAAAATAAAAATTTTGTCAACTGGTTCTTATGTACCACCAAAAGTGTTAACAAATTTTGATTTAGAAAAAATGGTAGATACCACGAATGAATGGATTCTGACGCGCACAGGTATTCAAGAAAGAAGAATAGAAACCGACCCCCAAAAAGCCAATTCTGATGTGGCTGTAGAGGCCGTCAAACTGATCTGTGAAAAAAGAGGTATCCATCCCTCAGAAATTGATATGTTGCTTTGTGCTACTGTTACTCCTGATCATACTTTTCCTGCAACGGCCAATATCATTGCTGCTAAGATAGGAGCCAATAATGCCTGGGGATATGATATAGAAGCGGCTTGCTCGGGATTTTTATTTGCACTTGGTACCGCTGCACAATTTGTCCAAACAGGCAGATACAAAAAGGTAGTAGTGGTTGGTTCAGATATGATGAGTCGGATTATTGACTATACAGACCGTACTACTTGTATTATTTTTGGTGATGGTGCTGGTGCTGTTTTGTTAGAACCTACAAAAGAAGATCTTGGTGTCAAAGATTTTATTTTTTATTCAGATGGAAACGGTTGTAAGCACTTACATATGAAAGCAGGTGGTTCGGCACTTCCACCAAGTATAGATACTGTTATTCAG